>Ga0307376_10000093_pt1 | contig 131714 bp, 118 predicted proteins | sample TR2MG_FD_202536 | JGI IMG/M metagenome (GOLD analysis project Ga0307376, IMG submission 202536) | Soil microbial communities from Risofladan, Vaasa, Finland - TR-2 | ecosystem: Environmental > Terrestrial > Soil > Coastal area > Acid sulfate soil | place: Finland: Risofladan, Vaasa...
ACCACCCCTTCCCATCCCGAACAGGACCGTGAAACACCTCCGCGCCAATGATAGTAGGCTTCTCGCCTGTGAAAGTAGGTCAGCGCCAGACTCCCATCAAACCAAAGCCCTCGCAAGAGGGCTTTGGCGCTTCTGCGTCAGCTAAAATTGGTATCGGGTCGTGCCAGAGAAGCCAGAGCCTTAGTCCGAGCTAGAGCAAGACCATGTTGTTTCGGTGGATCAGCGCCTCCTCGTCGAGATAGCCGAGGATGGCTTCGATTTCGTGCGTGGCATGGCGGGCGATGCGGCGCGCCTCGCTGCTCGAATAATTGATCAGGCCGCGCGCGATTTCCTCGCCGTAGGGGCCACGGCAGACGACCGCTGCGCCGCGCTCGAATTCCCCCTCGATCTTGATCACACCGATTGGCAACAGGCTTCTGCCGTCTTGCAGTGCTCGGATGGCGCCTTCATCGAGCAGCAGGCTGCCGGCGAGTTGAAGGTGGTCGGCCAGCCATTGCTTGCGCGCCGCCAGCGGCGTAGCCGTCGCATAGAGCAGCGTGCCAAATTCCTCCCCTCGCGCCAAGCGAAGCAGCGCGTCGTTTTCCCTGCCGCTGGCAATTAGCGTATCGGCGCCGCTGCGTGCCGCACGCTGCGCCGCACGGACCTTGGTGATCATGCCGCCCTTGCCGATACTGCTGCCGGCGCCGCTGGCCATCGTCTCGTACGCGGGATCCTCGGCGCGGCCTTCGCAAACCAGGCGCGCCTGGGAATCGACACGAGGATCGGCGGAAAACAGTCCTTGCTGGTCGGTCAAGATGATCAAGGCATCGGCCTCGAGCAGATTGGCGACTAGCGCACCTAGCGTGTCATTGTCGCCGAACTTTATTTCGTCGGTCACCACCGTGTCGTTCTCGTTGATGATCGGCACGACACCGAGTTCCAGCAGCGTCATCAGCGTCGAACGGGCGTTGAGATAGCGTTTGCGGTCGGCGAGATCATCGTGCGTCAGTAGTATTTGCGCCGTTTTCAGGCCGTGCAGAGAGAAGCAGCTCTCATACATCTGAGCCAGTCCCATCTGACCAACCGCGGCAGCGGCCTGCAGCTCGTGCATTGCGTGAGGTCGAGCCGCCCAGCCGAGCCGCTGCATGCCGGCGGCGATCGCGCCGGAGGACACCAAGGCGACCTGCTTGCCCTCGGCGCTCAAAATCGCAATCTGGCGCGCCCACTCAGCGATCGCCTCTTGCGCGAGACCGGTGCCGTTGTTGGTCACCAGCGTGCTGCCGACCTTGACGACCAGCCGGCGGGATTCAGCTATCCGCAGTCTCATCGTCTGGTTGCTCCTCGGGAGCGGCGTGACTATCGAGGTGGTCCATGACGGCGAACATCAGCTCGCGACAGCCGCTGCCGTTGATGGCGGATACCGCGAAGTGGCGGGCCACCTCGCCGTATCCCTTGACCATTGCAGTGATGCGCGCATCGCGCTCTTCCTCCGACAATAGGTCGATTTTATTGATCACCAACCAGCGCGGCTTGTCGAATAGCGCGGGATCGTATTTGCGCAACTCATCGAGAATGGCGTGTGCATCGCGCACCGGATCGGCATCGGGGTCGAACGGAGCGATATCAACCAAGTGCAATAGCAAACGCGTGCGCTGCAAGTGGCGCAGAAACCGGTGGCCGAGCCCGGCACCTTCGGCGGCGCCCTCGATCAGGCCGGGTATGTCGGCGATGACGAAACTGCGGTTGTCATCGACGCGTACCACGCCGAGATTGGGGTGCAGCGTGGTGAAGGGGTAATCGGCGACCTTAGGCTTGGCTGCGGAGACTGCCCTGATGAAGGTCGACTTGCCGGCATTGGGCAGACCCAACATGCCGACGTCGGCCAACACCTTCAACTCCATCCTGAGTTCTCGACGCTCGCCCTCCTCGCCGGGCGTGCACTGGCGCGGCGCCCGGTTGATGCTCGACTTGAAATGCAGGTTGCCGAGCCCCCCGCGACCTCCCTTGGCGATCAGCGCCTTCTTGCCGTCGTGATCCAGGTCGGCGATGATCTCGCCGCTGGCCAGGTCGCTGATGACGGTGCCCACTGGCACCGACAGAACCATGTCTTCGCCACCCTTGCCGTAGCAATCGGAGCCGCGACCGTTCTCGCCGCGTTCGGCGCGGAAGATGCGCTTGTAGCGGAAGTCGATCAGGGTGTTGAGATTGCGGTCGGCCACCGCCCAGATGCTGCCGCCGTGGCCGCCGTCGCCGCCGTCGGGGCCCCCTCTGGGGACGAACTTCTCGCGCCGAAAGCTGGCGACACCGTTGCCGCCGTCGCCGGCGACAACTTCTATTTTCGCTTCGTCAAAGAACTTCATCGAGAATGGTTTCGCCGGTTCTTCGTTGCCACAAAGTAAAAAGCCCTATCCCGGGGATAGGGCTTTTAGACAACGGAGCGCAACCCGTTTCAGGCAGCGGGAACGATATTGACGGTCTTGCGCTTCTCAGCGCCCTTCACCGAGAAGGCGACCGTGCCATCCACCTTGGCGAACAGCGTGTGATCCTTGCCCATGCCGACGTTGTCGCCGGGATGGAATAAGGTTCCGCGCTGGCGCACGATGATGCTGCCGGCCGGAATGAGCTGACCGCCGTAACGTTTGATGCCGAGCCGCTTCGATTCGGAATCGCGGCCGTTACGTGAACTGCCGCCTGCTTTCTTGTGTGCCATGATTCAGACTCCTGTTAAGCGGCGATGCCGCTGATCTCGATCTCGGTGTAATTCTGACGATGCCCCTGATGCTTCTGGTAATGCTTGCGCCGGCGCATTTTGAAGATCTTGACCTTGGGACCGCGACCGTGTGCGATCACCTTGGCGGTAACTTTGGCGCCAGCGAGTAGGGGCGTACCGATGTTGACCGATTCGCCTTCGCCGACCATAAGCACCTCATCAAGTGTGATTTCCGCACCCACGTCTGCCGGTATCTGTTCTACTTTGATTTTTTCGCCGGCAACGACACGATACTGTTTGCCACCGGTTTTTATGACCGCGTACATGTTGGACTCCACTGAGCATTGCAAAGAACCGCGCATTTTACATTGACAAACCATTAAGGTCAAAGGCAATTTTTGCGGCTTGACGCATCGCGGGGTGCCGCCTAACATCGCGTGTTTTCGCTTCGGACCGCTACCGTGCCGCTTTCCCCGCTGCAAGCCCTGATCGAAACCGACATGCGGGCCGTCGATGCGGTGGTTCGTGCGCGTCTGCATTCAGAAGTGGTTCTGGTGCGCCAGGTGGCCGAGTATATCGTCGCCAGCGGCGGCAAGCGTCTGCGCCCGGCATTGGTGCTGCTCACCGCAGGTGCGCTGGGCTATCGCGGCACGGATCACCACGAGCTCGCAGCGGTGGTCGAGTTCATACACACGGCGACGCTGCTCCATGACGACGTCGTCGATGAATCGGCGCTGCGGCGTGGCCGCGAAACTGCAAACGCCCTGTTCGGCAACGCCGCCAGCGTGCTGGTAGGCGATTTCCTCTACTCGCGCGCCTTCCAGATGATGGTTGCGGTCGACAATATGCGCGTGATGCAGGTTCTGTCCGATGCGACCAACGTCATCGCCGAGGGCGAAGTACTGCAATTGATGAACTGCCACAACGCCGACATCGAGGTCGAGCAATACCTGCAGGTGATTCGCTACAAGACGGCCAAACTCTTCGAAGCGGCGGCGAGGCTGGGCGGCATCCTGGGCGGAGCTTCGGCGGAACTGGAGCAGGGGCTGGCCGGTTACGGCAAGCACCTGGGCACCGCTTTTCAACTGATAGACGATGTTCTCGATTACTCCGGCGACGAGGCGGCGACCGGCAAACACCTGGGCGACGATCTCGCGGAAGGCAAGCCGACCTTGCCGCTGATTCACGTGATGTCCCATGGCAGCGCAGCTCAGGCGGCTTGCGTGCGCGGTGCGATCGAACAGGGCGGCCGCGAGGACTTCTCCGCGGTCCTCGCAGCCATCCGGGCCACCGATGCGCTCGCAGTGACGCGCCGCCACGCCGAGGTCGAGATCGACCGGGCCATCACTGCACTGGGCGTGTTGCCCGATTCAACTTACAAGGAATCTCTGCTACAATTGGCGCGCTTTGCAATTGCGCGGGACCACTGAGCGGTCCTGAATATCGCGCGAGGGCGGGCCGGTTTCAGTAAAACAGGGCCACCCTGTCAGTCTGGTAATCGCTTCGGGGTGTAGCTCAGCCTGGTAGAGTACTGCGTTCGGGACGCAGGAGTCGGAGGTTCGAATCCTCTCACCCCGACCAACTACATCGCTAGTTAGGTCATTTGCCGGGTACGCAGCGGTCCCGCTGCGATCCTAGTGTGCTGGAGAGCCGCTAAGGCCTCCTTTCAGATCATTCCTGCCGCTTCTCAATGAGTCTCCCCTCGCGAGCCGTCCGCCGGCGTGGGGCGCCAGCTCGTCCGGCCGCGAAGGGCTCCGATCCAGCTGATGGGAGTCGCCATCGGCTTGCGGGCGCAGAACAAAGTGGTCAAAATGGATCGCTCCAGCCAAGGTCTCGGTCGGCAAGCATTTCTCAGGAGCGACAGGATGAGCGAAAGCGTTTCAGTCACCATTACCCAAAAAGACAATTACCAGTTTGTCGTGGACTTCGGTGCCGGCATCGCCGAGATGTTGGCTGATGAACCGGCGCCTCTGGGCAAGGGAGAGGGCCCCGCCCCGACGCACATGCTGCTGGCAGCCGTCGCCAACTGCCTGTCCGCGAGCTTGCTCTTCGCCATCAAGAAGTTCAAGCAAGATCCCGGCGGCATAACAACGACGGCGACCTGCCGAGTAGATCGGAACGAGAGCAATCGCTTACGTGTCCTGGAAATCGATGTCGCCATCCGGCTTGGCCGCGAGGCTTCGGCGATAGAGCATCTCGACCGGGTGCTCGGTCAATTCGAGGAATTCTGTACCGTGTCCCAGAGCGTGCGTGCCGGCATTCTTATCAAGGTCGGGGTCACGGACGGCTCCGGCCAGAGACTGAAATAGCGGTTCGAGCGCTGCATCGGACATTCAGCCGCCATCCCTGCCATGATGCCGTATGTCCCCGCATGCCGATGCTTCAGAATAGTATGAATCTGTCGTATCGTGATATCTTGCACGTACCGAGCTAGGCGGTTCCTAGAGAGCTAAGTCGACAGAGGGGAATATTCAAATGGCAACCGGAACGGTCAAGTGGTTTAACGACGCCAAGGGATTTGGATTCATCACGCCGGATGACAAGAGCGAGGATCTATTCGCCCACTTCTCGGCCATCGAATCGAGTGGGTTCAAGTCGCTGAAGGAAGGGCAGAAGGTCTCCTTCGAAGCGGTACAGGGACCGAAGGGTAAACAGGCGTCGAGCATCAAGATCATCTGATGCCGGCATTCCCGTCCGGTCACGTCGAGGAATTAGCCCCGGATCCCGTCTGGCTGTCCGGCGGCAAATGGCCTAACATCTGCGGATCAAGACGCTGCACGGGACCGCTAGGGAATGCTAGGACGAAAGCCATGGCGATTGCTGGCCCGACTCACGCTGGCGATGTTGGGGCTCCAGCCATTGCAGAGTAGCGCACAGCAACTGGCCACGCCGAGCTTCGAGCAAGAGTCGGCCATCTTCGCGATCGAGGCGCCCCGCGTTCGCGCCATGCTGGAGCAGGCCTCGGCCGCGGAAGCCGGACGCGGCCAGTCGGTCAGCCTGGTGCGCGCCGCCATGCTCTATTGCGAGGCGGCGGGCTACGGCAGTGCGGAAGCCCAATATCGGCTCGGGAAGATGTTCCTGGCCGGGCAGGGATTGCCCAGGAACATTCCGGTTGCGGCGACCCTGTTCAGCATCGCGGCCGGCAACGGCCATCGAGGTGCGCAGGCGATGCTGCTGGTCACCGGTGTGCAAGCGGAGCAGTTGCCGAAATGTCTGACCGATCCCGATCACGCATGGGCGGGCTACGAAGCTGAAGCGCGGGTCGATATCGAACGCTATGTCGACGCGCTGCCGAAGGACAGGCACCGGGTAGCAATCCTGATCCGCAAGCTCGCGCCGACTTTTGCAGTAGACACGCGCTTCGCCCTCGCGATCGCCTCGGTCGAATCCAATTTCAATGCGCTGGCCCGCTCGCCCAAGAACGCGATCGGCGTCATGCAACTGATCCCGGAGACGGTAGCGCGCTTCGCGGTGAAGAACGCCTATGATCCTGAGCAGAACATCCGCGGCGGGCTGGCCTACCTGCGTTGGCTGTTGCATCGTTTCGGCGGAGACCGGCAGCTGGCCGCCGCCGCCTACAATTCCGGCGAGGGCACCGTCGACCACTACAAGGGGGTTCCCCCTTATCCGGAAACGCGCGCCTACGTGCGGCGGGTCATGCAATACCTGCCTCCCGCCACTTTGCCGGGCGAGAGCGAGCGCGCTGATCGGGATCGGTCGCCGGCGACTGGGCGCTGACCGAAACGACCGCGGCGACGGCCGGTCAGCGGGAAATTTTCCCCGTCATAATTGTCTGTAGAGGGGAAAAAATATCGCTGCTTCAAGCATCTGAAGGTCTCGAATGAAGCTAATATTCTATATCTAAGGGCTAGACTTAGATTACTTCGCGACAATGCGAGGACTGGGTCTGGCAGGTTGAGCGCAGCCCCGACGCTTTGGTGACCGCGACGGTGGCGGTTGCCCTTGAAGAGATCAAGGGTCGATATTCGGCGAGGGGGACATTTTTCATGAATCGGTTGCGGTTATTCTCGTTCGCCAGTTTTCTCCTGCTGCTGCTCTGGTCTTGCGCTAGCCTTGCAGCAGCCACCACCGAAGCCATTTCCGGCGACGTACTGCTTGCGCCCGCCAACGGCGATTATGCCAGCCTGGCTTACGGTCAGCGGGTCGAGTCTGGTGCGACCATCAAAACGGGCGCCAACGGCCGGGTCGTGCTGCGCTTTGACGATGGCGAGAAAGTCTCGATTTCCGAGAGCAGCCTGTTTGTCGTCAACGAGTACAAGTTCAACCCGCACAAGCCTTCGAATAGTAGCTTCATCGTTTCCCTGTTGAAGGGCGGACTGAGAGCGGTCACCGGCGTCATCGGCGAGGCCAACAAGCGCAATGTGACCTTCAAATCCCCGGTTGCCACGGTGGGCATACGCGGCACCGACTTCCAGCTGTTCTTCGACAACAAGCTGTACATCAATGTCCTTTCGGGCGCGATCTCGGCCACCAACGATGGGGGCACAACGGTGTTCGACGCCAAGACCCAGCCCACCGGGCAGGTCATCGACGCCCAGACCAAGCCGCTGCCGGCCCCGTCCAGCACCTTCCCGGCGGCGGCCCAAGGCGCCTTCCGCCTGCAGCAGCGGCAGCCGCTGATGGGTCCGGTCAAGGAGCCCAATCCGCGAGACCCGAATTGCAAGGACAGAAGCTAGCGCCACGAGCGGGTAAGAGTCAACGATGGCTTTCTTCCACCTCTGAACGATGAGGGCAGCAATTCTCGCAGCTTGGGCCTGCTTTCTTACCCTGACGCCCTATTGCGTGGCGCCGGCTCACGGCGAAACGTTGCAGCAAGCGGTCGCACAGGCGCTCAAAACCAATCCGGATGTCCTGGTCGACCTCGCACGCCGGAACGCCACCGGTGAGGGCCTGGAGCAGTCCAGGGCCGGCTATCTGCCGCGCATCGATCTGACTCTGGGCAGGGGCCGGCAGCACAGCGATAACGCCACGACCCAGGCGACTTACGGTGGCTCGATCGGCCAGATCAGCTATGAGCGCTCGCTCACCCTGACCCAGATGCTGTTCGACGGCTACGCCACTTCCAACGAGGTCGAACGCAATATCGCGCGCACCGATTCTGCCTCCCTCAAACTGGAAGCCACCTCCGAGCAGGTTGCCTTGAGGGCCGTCGAGGCTTATCTGGAAGTGCTCCGGAACCAGGAAATTCTCGCCCTGACCCAGGACAATCTGGTGGTACACCAGCGCACCTACGACCAGATCAAGTTGCGCGCTGCGAGCGGCGTCGGCCGCAAGGCGGACCTGGACCAGATAGAGGCGCGCCTGGCGCTCGCCAGGTCCAACCTGACGGCGGCGCAGGCCAATCTGAAGGTCGCCGAAATCAACTATCGCTTGGTGATCGGCAGCAAGCCGAGCGTGCCGATCAGGCCAAATCCACCCGATCCCAGCCTGATCCCCAAAACTCCCGAGGCGGCGATCAAGCTGGCGCTGGCCAATAATCCCCTCCTGAAGTCCGCCCAGGCGGACATCGATGCCGCCAATGCCCAGTACCAGGTCGCCAAGTCGGTCATGTACCCGACGCTCTCGCTGGAAATTGGCGCCAATAACAACACTCTGGTGAGTCCCGTCGACGTGACCCCCGACAGTAGCCGCTCCGCCATGGTGCGGTTGCGCTACAACCTGTTCAAGGGCAGTGCTGATACCGCCCACATCGCCGAAACCAGCTATCTCGTGCAGGAAGCCGAAGCCGCGATGCAGCGTACCGAGCGGCAACTCGAACAGAGCGTCAGGCTGTCGTGGAATGCCTACACCTCGTCCAGGGAAAGACTGCCCTTTCTCAGCAAGCACGCCGAGGCGAGCCGCATGACGCGGGACGCCTACGTCATGCAGTTCAGCATGGGGCAGAGGACGCTGCTCGACGTGCTGGATACCGAGAACGAGGCTTTTACCGCGAGCAGCAACTACCTGAACGGACAGTACGTCGAGTTGTTCGCGCGCTACCGGGTGCTCGCCGACATCGGCCTGTTGCTCGACACGCTCGGAGTTCACCACCTTGCCGAAACCAAGGTATCCGACCGCTGAGCGGCGGGGCCTGGCCCTACTGCTGGTCGCGGGCCTGGTCCTGGCGCTCAACTTCGGTGCGCTGATTGCTGCCGATTTCGCGGTTCATCTGACCGAAAGGGTTCTCGCCAGCGCTGAAAAGAAGTACGGCCACGGAGCGCGCCTGCGGCTCGTCGCCTGGACCAATCTGATCGCCGCCAACCGCAATAAATCAGAGCCGGAGAAGCTGAAGCTGGTCAATGACTTCTTCAATCAGATTCCCTTCGCCACGGACCTTCAGCACTGGGGCGTGCAGGATTACTGGGCCACGCCGGTCGAGATGCTGGCGAGCAACGGCGGGGATTGCGAGGACTATGCGATCGGCAAGTACTTCACTCTGCTGGCCCTGGGCTTTCCCATGGATCGGCTGCGCATCAACTACGTCATGGCCACGACCCAGGATCCCGCCAACCAGGCGCACATGGTCCTGACCTACTACCCGACGCCCAGTTCCATCCCCCTGGTGCTCGACAATCTGATCCCGGAAATCAAGCTGGCCAGCGCGCGTCCCGACTTGATTCCCGTCTATAGCTTCAACGGCGCCGGGCTGTGGCTGGCCAAGGAGCGTGGCGCCGGCCGGGCCAGCGGCAGTTCCTCGAAGATCAGCCTATGGGCCGAAATGAATGCCCGCATGGGCAAGGAACTGTGATGCACGATAGCGGCTATCAACATGAGAACGATGCACCCAAGCTGAGGACAGTGCCATGACCCTACTGCGCCAATTGATCATCGTCATCATCACCTTGTTCGCCCTGCTGTTCGCGGGTTCGGTGGTGATCAACGTCAACAACACCCGCAACTACCTCAACAACCAGCTGCGCAGCATTTCCCAGGACATGGCGACGTCTCTGGGCCTGTCGCTCTCGCCGCATATCGCCAAGGGCGAGATGACCATCGTCGAGAGCATGATCAATGCCGTCTCCGACAGCGGCTACTACCGGGAGGTGATCCTCAGCGACGTCAACGGCAAGGTGCTGATCAAGCGCACCCAACCGCTCATCATCGAGGGCGTGCCGCAATGGTTCGTCAAGCTGATTCCGCTGGAGACCCCGCGCGGCGAGGCCTCGATCATGGCGGGCTGGGTGCAGGCCGGCGACATCAGCATCAGCGCCAACCCGGGCTATGCCTACGCCACGCTGTGGGGCAACAGCGTCGATGCCTTCTGGTGGTTTCTCGGTTCCTCGGGCTTCGCCTTCGTGCTCGGCGTCATCGCCCTGCACTACGTCCTGAGGCCGCTGCGGGCGGTGGAAGCGCAGGCCAAGGCGATCTGCGACCGCGAGTATCCAGTGCAGGGCAACCTCCCCTGGACCTTGGAGCTGCGCAGCGTGGTCGGCGCCATGAACCGCATGACCACCAAGGTCAAGGACATGTTCGAAGAGCAGGCGGTGGCGATGGAGCGCCTGCGCGCCAGCACCTATGTGGACAGTCTCACCGGCCTCGCCAACCGGCAGTATTTCGACATGCAGCTGCGCCAGCTGACCAAGGCGAGGACTACCTCGTCGACCAATGCGCTGATTTTCATCGAGCTTGAAGAGTTCAAGAGCTTCAACGAACGCAAGGGCTACCCGGCCGGCGACGCACTGTTGAAGGGTTGCGGGACACTGATCGGGGAAGTCTGCAAGGATGTGCCCAACCTCGACTATTTCATCGCTCGTCCGAGCGGTGCCAATTTCGCCGTCGTGATCGTCGATACCGTGGAGGAAGATGCGCTGGCGCTGGCCGAAAAACTCGGTCAGTCCCTGGTTAGGCTCCAGGAGCGGGGCCTGACCGATACCGACCGGATCGGCCACATCGGCGTTGCCATCCACCGCGGACAGTCCGCGGGGGAGTTGCTGTCGGAAGCCGACATGGCGCTGAGAGCGGCCCAGGTGAAGGGGCCCAATGCGGTCCATATGAACGACAGCGGGACCGCAGGAGAATATGGTTCCTATTCGGCGTCGCACTGGCTGGAAGTATTGCGCTCGGTGCTGGCTGAGCAGCGCGTCGTCCTGTATCGGCAGCCCTGCCTGTCCTGTCGGGACGAGACGCAGGTTCTGCAGTACGAAACGCTGATGCGGATCTTCGGCGACGACGGCAAGCTCATCCCGGCCAATGTCATCATCCCGATGGCCAAACACCTCCACCTCACCCAGGAGTTCGACAAGCACGTCGTGAACGAAGTGCTGGTTCGCCTGGGGCGGCCGGAGAATGCGGGCGTCGTGATGGCCGTGAATCTGTTCCCGGTATCGATCCAGGATGGCGGCTTCGTCGCCTGGCTCTCCGAGGCTCTCCGGCGGAACGCGGGCGCCGCGTCGCGCATCGCCTTCGAGGTGATGGAACACGGCGCCACGGACAATCTCGATGCGCTGCGCGGCTGGGTGGAACGGATCGCCGAAACCGGAGCCAGGACCGGCCTGGACCAGTTCGGCAAGGGATTCAAGTCCTTCAACTATCTCAGCACGCTCAAGATCGACTACGTCAAGATCGACGGCAGTTATACGAGAGGGATACACGAGAACAAGGAAAATCAGTTCTTCGTCGATTCCCTGGTCAAGTTCGCCCACGGCCTCGACATCCAGGTCATCGCGGAGTCGGTGGAGACCAAGGACGAGTGGGAGATGCTGAGGAGCCTGCGCGTCGATGGCGTCAAGGGCTACGGCGTCGGGAAACCCGCCGAGTGGACCTAGCGCCCTAGGGTACGAGTGCCCGTCCCTGGGCTTGGGGCACTAATCGGACTTGCGCTTGGTGACGTAGAGCGCCAGCTGCAAGCGGTCGGAGGTGCCGAGCTTTTCGAATATGCTGGTCAGGTGGGCTTTCACCGTCCTGTCGGTGATGTCGAGGGCGCGGGCGATTTGCTTGTTATTGGCGCCCTGGCCGACCAGTTCGGCCACCTCGCGCTGCCGCTGCGTCAGCCCCTCCAGGCGGTCCGGCGGAGCCGCCTCCGCCTGCCCCGGCCGGCCGGAGAAGGCCTGCAGCTTGGCAAGCAGCAGCGGAATGCTCTCCTTCGATACCCATACGCCGCCTTGCAAAACGATGCCGACGATGCGCTCCAGGTCCTCGCGCTGCAAATCGGCAGCGCAGCAGGCGACCGCTCCGGCAGCGAGCGCCGCGAGTTCTTCCAGCGGTTCGAAGGCGGTGTCGCCGAGCAGCAGCCGGGTTTCCCCGCATTGCTGCCTGAGATCATGGATCGGGACGGGAGGGTCGGCGTTGAGCAAGCGGGCGTCGATGACCACCAGGCTCGGCTTTTTTGCCTGCAGTGCCGACCGCCAGGCGTCGAGACTGTCGGCTTGGCGTATGCTGCCCCATCTGTTCAGGATGCCCGTCCATCCCTGGCTAAACGCCGGCCTCTGGCTTACGACCACAAACACAATACGGCGGCTCCTATGGTGCGGTCACACGGTTGAACGCCCGAACGACTCCTCCCCAACCTTGTGCTCCCCGGATATACGAAAAGGCATAAGAGAGGCCTCTCGCATTTGCCCGGCGATTATGCCAGAATGCCCCCCTGATAAGACCGCCGCACCCGGGTAAATTCCCGGGAAAAACAATGTCTTCAGCGTAAGCTCTATGCCCTACGTAGAAAGGAACGAACAAGGTAGGATTTCCTCCCTGAAGATGTCCGGGGGAAGTTCCGGCGAATTTCTCCCGGTGGAACACCCCGAGGTGCTGCAATTCCTGGCGGGTCCGGCCGAGGGAGGGGGAGCGGACGCTTCCGGCCTGGAAATGCTGCTCTCCGACCTCAAGCTGATCCGCGTCATCGAAGACGTAATCGATCTTCTGATCGCCAAGCGGGTGATCATCTTCTCCGAGCTTCCTCTGCCGGTGCAGCAAAAGATCCTGCAGAAGAAGGGTAAACGCGAGAAGCTTTTTGGCGGCGGCGACATCATCGGCACCGACAAAGGCATTCTGTGAGTCTGGACAACGTCGCTGCCGGCCTCAGCCTGCCCAAGGAGACCATGCTGCCGGATGACGCCCTCACCAGTTGCCTGGTGATCCTCACCCGGCTGTTCCACCGCCCCTTTTCTGCCCAGGCGCTCACCGCGGGCCTGCCGCTGGAGCATTCGCGCCTAACCCCCGAGCTTTTTCCCCGGGCCGCCGCCCGGGCCGGGCTGTCCAGCCGCGTGGTCAAGCGTTCCTTGCAGCAGATCTCCCCACTGACCTTGCCGGCGCTGCTGTTGCTGAGCAACGGCCGGGCCTGCGTCGTCACCGCTAAGGACGGCGAGAGCAACTGGACCGTGATTCAGCCCGAATCAGGTGCCGGCGAAGTGTCGATCGCGACCGAGACGCTGGAGAAAGAATACGCCGGCTACGTGATCTTCAGCCGTCCAGCTTTCAAGTTCGACGCGCGCGCCCAGGACGAAGCCATTCCCCGCGTCCATCACTGGTTCTGGGGCGTTATGCAGCGGGCCTGGCCGCTCTATTCCGAAGTGTTCATTGCATCTTTCCTGATCAATCTCTTCGCGCTCGTCACCCCGCTGTTCGCGATGAACGTGTATGACCGCGTCGTTCCCAACCAGGCATTCGAGACCCTGTGGGTACTGTCCATCGGCGTGATCCTGATCGCCCTGTTCGACTTCGTGATGAAGAGCTTGCGCGGCTATTTCCTGGATGTCGCCGGCAAGCAGGTCGACACCGTGCTCTCCGCGACCATCTTCGAGAAGGTTCTGGGCCTGAAGACCGTGGCGCGTCCGCCTTCCGTCGGCGGCCTGGCCAACACCCTGCACGAGTTCGATTCCTTCCGCGACTTCATCACTTCGGCGACCACCACCACGCTGATCGACTTGCCCTTCGTGGTGCTGTTCCTGATCATCGTGTTCTGGCTGGGCGGCTGGATGGTGCTGGTGCCGCTCTTCGCCATTCCCCTGATCATCTTCACCAGCCTCGCGCTGCAGCGGCCGCTGGAGAAACACCTGGGGCAGAGCATGCGCGTGGGCAGCCAGAAGCAGGCGCTCCTGATCGAAGCCCTGGGCGGCATCGAGACCATCAAGGCGATGGGCGCGGAGAGTCCGATCCAGCGGAAATGGGAACAGATGCTCGGCGAGTCCGGACGGGTGGGCATCACGTCCAAGCTGCTGTCATCGACGATCATGAACCTGACGGCGCTGATCCAGCAACTCGCCTACGTAACCGCCATCATCTTCGGCGTCCATCTGATCGCCGACCGCCTCTTGACCGTCGGCGGACTGATCGCCAGCACCATCCTGATCGGCCGCATCCTGGCGCCCTTTGCCCAGATCGCCGGCCTGATCACCCGCTATTTTCAGACCCTGCAATCGCTGCGCGGCGTGGACAACATCATGAATCTGGCGGTCGAGCGGCCGGCGAACCAGAACTTCGTGCAGCGCCCCTTTCTCAAAGGCGATATAGATTTCCGCAATCTCAGCTTCGCCTATCCGGGTCAGGACGTTCCCGCCCTCAACAACGTCTCCTTCAAGATCAATCAGGGCGAGCGGGTCGGCATCATCGGCCGCATCGGTTCGGGCAAGACCACCATCGAAAAGCTGCTGCTCGGCCTGTACGAGCCCAGCGAAGGATCGATCTGGATCGACGGCATCGACCTCAAGCAGATCGACCCGGCCGACCTGCGCCGCAACGTAGGCTATGTGCCTCAGGACGTCACCCTGTTTTTCGGCACGGTCAAGGACAACATCGTCCTGGGGGCGCCCTACGTGGACGACGCGGCGATGCTCAAGGCCGCCGAAATTTCCGGCGTCAGCGAATTCGTCCATCGCCACCCGAAGGGCTTCGACATGCCCATCGGCGAGCGCGGGGAGGGGATCTCAGGCGGCCAGCGGCAGTCCATTTCGATCGCCCGCGCGCTGCTCCTCGATCCTCCGATCCTGATGATGGACGAGCCCAGCAACTCTCTGGACAACCGCTCCGAGGAAGCCTTCAAGGCCAGACTGTCTACCCACCTGCAGGACCGCACCTTGATCATCGTCACCCACCGGGCTTCGCTATTGACCCTGGTCGATCGTCTGATCGTGATGGACAACGGCCGGGTGATCGCCGACGGCCCGAAGGAGCAGGTTCTCGCAGCCCTGTCGGGAGGTCGCGTCAATGCCGCCGCCTGAAAGGGGGACGAGACTCGGGCGTTGGCTGCGCGCGAAGCGCGATGCCGCCGCCGCCCGTTTCCGCGATTATCTGCTGCCGCCGGCGGTGGTGCAGGACAAGTCTCAGCGCGAAGACACCGAATTCATGCCGGACACGCTGGCAGCGCTGTTCCAGCGGCCGCCGGCGCCGGCCTTCCTGATCGTGCGCGGCACCCTGGTGCTGTTTTGCGCCGGCATCGCCTGGGCTTCGCTGGCGAGCCTGGACGAAATCACCATCGGCGAAGGCAAGGTGGTCCCCTCCAGCCAGGTCCAGATCATCCAGAACCTGGAGGGCGGCATCGTCTCCAGTATCCCGGTCAAGGTCGGCGATCTGGTGCAAAAGGGACAGGTCGTAATGCAGCTGGATCGCACCCGGTTCTCCTCTTCGGCCGGGGAAACGATGGCGAAACATCTGGCCCTGATGGCCAAGATCGCACGCCTCAACGCGGAGGCCACGGGCACGCCTTACGCGCCGCCGCCGGAGTTGCTGAAAGAGGCCCCGAAAATCGCCGATGACGAGAGAATCCTTTATGAAAACCGCCAGCAAGAACTGGAGTCTACGCTCGGTGCCCTGCGCCAGCAGGTCGATCAGCGCACCCAGGAAATTGCCGAGAAGATCGCCCGCAACAAGCAGTTGCAGGTGAGCTACGGCCTGATCACCAAGGAACTCAAGATGTCCAAGCCCTTGCTGGCACAGGGCGTGATTTCCGAGGTCGAGATCCTGCGCATCGAGCGCCAGGTGAGCGATACCGGCGGCGAAATGGACGCCACCCGTCTGGCCATCCCGCGCCTTCAGGCGCAACTGGCGGAAGCGCGCGACAAGCTCGCCGGCGCAACAGCCAAGTTCCGCTCCGACGCCGCCAGCGAGCTGGCGCAGGCCAGGTCCGACTACGCCGCCACCAACGCCTCCAGCGCCGCCGTCGAGGACAGGCTGGCGCGGACCTCGATCCGCTCGTCCCTGACCGGCGTCGTCAAGCAGATCAAGATCAATACCATCGGCGGCGTCATCCAACCCGGCATGGACGTCATGGAGATCGTGCCGCTGGAAGACAAGCTCCTGATCGAAGCCAAGATCCGGCCGGCCGACGTCGGTTTCCTGCGGCCAGGCCAGCCGGCGATGGTGAAGATCTCCGCCTATGATTTTTCCATTTACGGCGGTCTGGATGCGACCGTGGAAAACATCACGGCCGACACGATCACCGACAAAAAGGGAGAAAGCTTCTACCTGGTCAGGGTGAGGACCACCAAGAATTATCTGGGAACGCCGGACAAGCCCCTGCCCATCATTCCCGGCATGCTCGCCACGGTGCACATCCGCACCGGCAAGAAGACGGTGCTGAGCTATCTCCTGAAGCCGGTCCTGAAAGCAAAGTACGACGCCATGAGGGAGCGCTGATTCCGGAGCCTAGCGCCATCGCCAAACGGCTTGGACCTCTGAGGCGCTTGCACCTCTGAAGCGCTAGCACCGCTGCGCGGCACAAGTGCCCTGGGTCGTCTTCGGGCACCAGCACCCGGCGACAAAACGGGCACTAGCACCGCTACGCGGCACAAGTGCCCTGGGTCGTCCTCGACGACTACGGGCACTAGCACGGCTTCGCGGCACAAGCGCCCTGGGTCGTCTTCGACGACTACGGGCGCTAGTACCTAAGTCCAATTGGCTACTTGCTCTAGATCTATATAGTTCGCCTGAGTGGGTAATTCCACCTTGACTTCGAGAGGCGAACGACATGGCAGGCAAAGCTCCTAGTGCACCGATGCAAATCGGCACGGTCAAGGCGACCTCAGGCACCGTCACCGTCATTAACGCCAGCGGCGGCACCTGCACACTGAAGCCGGGCGACAAGGTCTTTGCCAACGACATCATCCAGACCGGGGCAACCGGCGCGGTTCAGATCCAGTTGCCCAACGGCGCGCACACCGAGGTGGGCCGGCAGAGTAGTTTGCTGCTCGATCCGAAGGTGTTCGATCCGGCCGAGGCCAAGCTTGCCGCCGCCGACGCCGCCCAAGCAGTTGCCGATGCTGCAGCCAAAGCTGCCATCGCCGCCGCCGACCATGCCGCCGTCGACGCCGCACTGAAGGCCGCCGCCGCTGCCGCCGCCAAGGCGGCCATCGCTGCCCAGGCCGCGGAGAGTTCCGGGGCCCATGGCGCCATCGCCGCCCAGGCCGCCGCCGAAGCCGCGGCCAAGGTCGCCGCCGAAGCCGCCGCCAAGGTCGCCGCCGAAGCCGCCGCCAAGGTCGCCGCCGCCGATGTCGCCCAATCCGCGGCCGACAGCGCCCAATTGGTGGCCCAGTTCGCGAATCAGATTGTGGCCGATGCCGCCGACCTGCTGAAAACGGCGACCGGCACCCTCTCGCCCGGCATGGACATCGCCAGCATCCAGGCGCAGATCGCCGCGGGCGTCGACCCGACGAAAATCACCCAGGCTTCGGCGGCCGGAGTTGCCGCCGGCCAGGATCAGAACATTCATGGCACCGTGACGGTTCACATGAGCGCGGAGATCGGGAATGGCAATTCTGGCTTCCTGACTGGCGCGATCAACTCGGGAAATGAAGCCGGAATCAGTACCAGCAGCGTTGCTTCGGTGTCCCAGAACAATCCGCTCGGCAATGTCAATGCCGGGTTTGGGACGACAGGGGGCAACGGCAATGCGGGGGGGGCGAATCCTCCGGCACCGACTTTCACGCCCACGGTCACGACGGCGGCCGACGCCGCCGCTCAGGCCGCCGCGCAGGCAGCCCAAGCCGCCGCCCAGGCGGCGGCGCAAGCGGCGGCTCAGGCCGCCGCAGCCAATCAGGCGGCTGCCAGCGCCGCTGCCGCTGCTGCCGCCGCCGCCGCGGCAGCCGATCCCGCCGCGCAGGCGGCTGCCCAGCAAGCCAGTCAGGCCGCCCAGGCCGCCGCGAGCCATGCCGGCGCCGCCCAGGCCGCCGCCGCTGCCGCCATCACCGCCACTTCTTTGGCCGATGCCCAAACCGCCGCCAGCAATGCCACCCAGGCGGCCGGGCAAACAGTCGGTGACGTCAATGCTGCCCAGACGGCTGCTGCTGTGGCGACCACCACGGCGATCAGTGCAATCGCTAATCAGGCCCAGGCCGCCGCCGATCTCGCCAACCAGGCGAAGCTCGCAGCGGCGAACGATGCCACGACGGTCGCCCATGCCGTCGCTGCCGGCACGGCGGTCGCCAGCTTGGCCAGCCAGGCGAGCGCGGCGGCCAGCGATGCCGCCGGTCAAGCCGCCTATGCCCAGGCTGCAGCCGATGCTGCCAAGGCAGCGACGACGCTGGCCGCTGCCCAGACCGCCGCTCAAGCCGCCGCCCAGGCCCAAGCCAGCGCCGCCAGCGACGCGCTGACCGCTCACACTGCCGTCGAGACGGCGAGCAGCCAACTCGCCATCGAGCTCAAGGCGATTGCCGATGCCGCCCAGCATTCCGCCGACCTTGCCCACGCCGATGCCGGTGCCGCCCATACCGATTCGTCGACGGCCGCTGCTGCCGCTGCGACTGATCCCGGCGCCCAAGCGCTGGCAACGGATGCCGCCACCGCGGCTGGCAACGCCGATGCGCACGCCGCCGCCGCGCAGGCTGCCGCAGATGCGGCCAAATCTGCCACCACGGCCGCCGCCGCCCAGTCTTCGGCCGATGCCGCCAAGGCCGCCGCCGACCTGACCCATAGCGACGCCGGTACCGCCCACGCCGACGCCGTTGCGGCGGCGGGACAGATCGTCACCGATCTCAATGCCATCGCTGCCGATGCCCAGCATTCGGCCGATCTGGCGCATGGCGATGCGACCGCCGCCGCTGCGGCAGCCGCCACCGCGGCCAGCGCAGCCGCCGCCGATCCCGCGGTCAGTGCCTCGGCAAGCGCCGCCGCGGCTGTCGCCGGCGATGCCGCCGCCCACGCCGCTGCTGCCCAGAGCGCTGCCGATGCCGTCAAGGCCGCCACCACGGTTGCCGCTGCCCAGAGCTTGGCCGATACCGCCAAGGCTGCCGCCGACCTGACCCATACCGACGCGGGCACCGCCGCGAATGCCGCTACCGCGGCGACCGGCCAGTTGGCAACGGATCTCAATTCACTCAGCGCCGATGCCCAGCGCTCGGCCAACCTGGCCCAGGCCGACGCCAGCGCCGCACATGCCGCCGCCGACGCCGCTGCCGCTGTCGCCGTCGCCGACCCGGCCGCCGCATCCCTGGCAACCGCCGCCGCTAACGCCGCCGCTAACGCGGACAGCCATGCCGCGGCCGCGCAGGCGGCCGCCGATGCGGCGGCCAAGGCGAGCACGACTGCCGACGCTCAGACTTTCGCCGATACGGCCAAGGCCTCCGCCGACCTCACCCACACCGATGCCGCGACCGCCCAGTCCGACGCTGCTTCGGCGACCAGTCAACTGAGCGCCGATATCAAGGCCATCGCCGACGCCGCCCAGCATTCCGCCGATCTGGCGCACACGGATGCCGGTGCCGCCCATACGGCTGCCGACGCCGCGTCCCAATCGGCCGTTGCCGACGCGGGTGGCGTCAATGCCGCCGCCACCGCGACGCTCGCAGCCGATGCCCACTCTCTCGCCAGCAGCGCCGACAGCCTCGCCGCGACGGCCGCGACGGCTGCGGCCAATGCCGCCAACGCCGGCAGCGTCGCCGCCGCCCAGGCCGCCGCCGACGCTGCCCATGCCGCTGCCGATGCGGCGCACAGCGACTTAGGCAGCGCCCAGACGGCCGCAGCGACGGCTGCCGGCAGTCTTGCCGGCGACATCGCAGGTGTTGCCGATATCGCGCAAACGTCCGCTGACACTGCCAAACTTTCGGCAACGGAAGCGAGCACTGCTCAGGCTTCGGCAGACGCCGCCGCCCTGGCGACCCCGGACGACGCGAAGGTCACCTCTGCTGCTGCCGCCGCCGACACCGCGGCGGCCCAGGCCAATACCGATGCCGGGGCCGCTCATGCCGCCGCCGACGCGGCAGCCAAGGCGGCCACGGTTCAAGACGCCCAGACTTTTGCCAGCCAGGCGGCCGACGCCGCCAAGGCGGCGGCCAGCGATGCCGGCAGCGCCCAGGCCGCGGCCACGACCGCCGCCTTTGCCCAGACCCACCCGACGGTTGCGCTCGCCCACGACACCGGTAGCTCGGCCACCGACGGCATCACCAACGACGGCAGTCTCTCCGTCACCACCGCTGCCGGCGCCACTGCGCAGTACAGCACCGACGGCGGTCAGACATGGACGAACAGCTTCACGCCCGTCCAGGGCGCCAATACCGTCCTGGTGCAGCAGACCGATGCGGCGGGAAACACCAGTGCCCCCACCAGTCTCAGTTTCACGCTGGACACGACGGCGCCTGGGGCGCCGACGGTGACGATTGCAGAACTCGCGAATCATGAGACGAACACGGCGACGCCGGCGATCACTGGGACGGCGGAGCCGGGCAGCACGGTGAATGTTCAGATCGACGGCGGCACGGCGATCCAGACGACAGCGGGATCGGACGGCAAATGGTCGATCGCGACGCCGAATTTGTCGGATGCGCCGCACACGGTGACGGCGGTTGCGACGGACGCGGCGGGGAACGTCAGTCCGGCGGCGACGGCAAGCGTGACGGTGGACACGACGGCACCGACACCGGCGCCGGTGGTGACGGTGACGGACACTGGCGTTGCGGGCGATCACATTACGAACAACGGCACGGTGACGGTGACGACGGAGCCTGGGAGCACGGTGAGCGTGACGGCGACGCAGACGCACGCGGACGGGACGAGCACGACGCTGACGCTGGGAGGCGGGACGGCGGACGCGGCAGGTCACGTGGTGGTGCAGTTGCCTGCGGATGGCAGTTACACGGTGAGTGCGACGGCGACGGACGCGGCGGGGAACGCGGCGACGAGCGCGTCGGTGGCGGTGACGCTGGACACGGTGGCGCCGACGGTGTCGGTGACGGTGAATGCGATCACGGCGGACAACGTGGTCAATGCGAACGAAGCGGGTCAGAGCGTGGCGGTGACGGGTCAGGTGAGCGGGGCGCGCACGGGCGACACGGTGACGCTGACGGTGGGGAATGAGCACTACACCGGGACGGTGGGGACGGACGGCAGCAGCTACAGCATCGGGGTACCGGGAACGGTTCTGGCGGCGAACACGAGCGTGAGCGCGAGCGTGAGCACGACGGACGCGGCGGGGAATGTGGGGACGGGAGAGGTAGCGCACGCCTACAGTGTGGACACGGTGGCGCCGACGCCTGGGCCGGTGGTGACGGTGACGGACACGGGGAGTTCGGCGACGGACGGGATCACGAACAACGGCACGGTGACGGTGACGACGGAGCCTGGGAGCACGGTGAGCGTGACGGCGACGCAGACGCACGCGGACGGGACGAGCACGACGCTGACGCTGGGAGGCGGGACGGCGGACGCGGCAGGCCACGTGGTGGTGCAGTTGCCTGCGGATGGCAGTTATACGGTGAGTGCGACGGCGACGGACGCGGCGGGGAATGTGGCGACGAGCGCGTCGGTGCCGGTGACACTGGACACGACGGGACCATCGGTGGGCGTGGCGGTGACGGACACGGGCATTGCGGGCGATCACATCACGAACAATGCGACGGTGACGGTGGCGGCGGAGCCTGGGAGCACGGTTCACGTGACGGCGACGGATGCGCAAGGAGTCGTGCACGATCTGGCCGTGACAACCGTCAATGGGCAGATGACGGCGCAATTACCGGGAGATGGCAGTTACACGGTGAGTGCGACGGCGACGGATGCGGCGGGTAACGTCAGCGCCGCGACGAGCCAAAGCGTGACGGTGGACACGACGGCGCCGGCGGCGCCGACGGTGACGATCGCGGAGAACGCGCAGGACCTGGCGAACACGCACACGCCGGCGATCACGGGGACGGCGGAAGCAGGCAGTTCGGTGACGGTGACGATCGACGGTACGAGCCAGACGGTGACGGCCGGGGCGGCGGGGACGGCGACGGCGGGACAGTGGTCGGCGACGACGCCGAACCTGGCGGATGGTCAGCACACGGTGACGGCGGTTGCGACGGACGCGGCGGGGAACGTCAGTGCGGCGACCAGCCAAAGCGTGACGGTGGACACGACGGCGCCGGTGGTCGCGATACATGTGACCGACCCGGGGACGAACGGCACGTCGCCGACCGACAACATCACCAATGTCAATACGGTATCGGTGAGCGCAAGCGATGCGAATTTGACTTCTACGCAGGTAACGGTCGATGGCAAGGCAGTGAATCCGGTCGATGGCAACGTGACGCTGACCGATGGCACGCATACCGTGGCGGTGACGGCGACCGACGCGGCGGGGAACACGGCGAGCACCAGCACGTCGGTGACGGTGGACACGCAGGCGCCGGCGTTGACGGTCCAAGTCGAGAACGGCGAGAGCGCAAACTCGGCGACCACGATACACGGCACTGCGGAGGCTGGCGCCACGGTGACCGTCATGGATGGCAATACGGTTCTGGGGACGGCGACGGTTCAAGGGGGCGAGTGGCATATTGATCCAGTCAAGCTCGCTCCGGGATCCCACGACATCACCGTCACCGCCACCGATGCGGCCGGCAACCAAACCGTCGACGGCGTCACCTTCAGCCAGTCGCTGCCGGTGGACGATAGCGCCAAGATCGCCCAGATCGCCCAGGCCGCCTCGGGTTTCGCCACGGCCGCCACTGCAGACGCCCAGTCCGCCCATACGGACGCCGATGCCGCGTCCCACTCCGCCGCTGCCGATGTGGGTGGGAACAATGCGATAGCGACGCAAGGTCTTGCCGGCGACGCTAACACTCATGCCACGAGTGCCGATGGCCATGCCGCTGACGCATTGGCTGCAGCCACGAATGCCGCCAGCGCGACCACGATTGCTGCTGCCCAGGCCGCCGCAAATGCTGCCCAGGCGGCCGCCGATTCGGCCCATACCGATGCTACCACCGCCCATACCGACGCCGCGACCGCCGCGAGCAATCTGAGCGGCGACATCGCAGGTGTCGCCACAACAGCGCAAGCGTCCGCCGCGGATGCTGCGAGCCAGGCGAGCGCCGCCCATGGCGATGCCACGGCTGCGGGCAATGCTGTCACTGCCGATGCAGGTGGGAGCAATGCGACAGCGACGCAAGGTCTTGCCAGCGACGCGAACACGCATGCCGCGAGTGCGGATGCTCATGCGGCCGCCGCGCAGGCCGCCGCCGATGCGGCCAAGGCGGCGACCACGGTCGCTGACGCTGCGACTGCTTCGGGTGATGCGGCCCAGGCGCAAGGTGCGGCTGCCGCCGATGCGGTTGCCGCGCATACGGATGCCACGACGGCTGCGATCAATCTGAGCGGCGACATTGCAGGGGTTGCCGCTACTGCGCAAGCGTCCGCCGACGCTGCAGGCCAGTCCGCCCATGATGCCGCCACCGCTGCTGCCCAGGCGGATGCTGCCGCCAAGCTTGACTCCACAGACACGACGGTCACCTCTGCCGCTGCCACTGCCGATAGTGCGGCGGCTCAGGCCAATACCGATTCCGGAACCGCTCATGCGGCCGCCGATGCAGCGGCCACGGCAGCCACCGTTCAAGACGCCCAGACAGCCGCCCAGAATGCGACTCATGCTGAAGCGGCAGCCGCCGCCGATGCGAGTACAGCGCAGACTGCCGCCACGACGGCGACCAGCGATGTCGCTGGCGATATCGCCAACGCTGCCGCTGCTGACGCGAGTGCCGCCCATACCGATGCTGATGCTGCGTCCAAATCTGCCGCTGCCGATAAGGGCGGTGTCCATGCCTCTGACACCAGTAGCTTGGCGACGAGCGCCGCCGATGCTGCCACGAGTGCGGATGGCCATGCCGCTGACGCATTGGCTGCAGCCAAGAATGCCGCCGGCGCAACCACGATCGATGCCGCCCAGGCCGCCGCAAATGCCGCCCAGGCGGCCGCCGATTCGGCGCATGCCGCTGCCGTCACCGCCCATGCCGACGCCGCGACCGCCGCGAGCAATCTGAGCACCGATATTGGCAGTATCGCCCAAGGCGCCTCGCAGCTCGCTTCCTCGGCGGCTGCAGCCGCTGCAGATGCCGCCGCCCAGGCGGCGGCAGCGCAGACTGCGGCCAATAGCGCCGAGACCCAGGCGGATACCGCCCAGCACGCCGCCAATACGGCAGATGGCCAGGCCGACAAGGCCCTGAGTGCTGCTCATGATTCCAGCTCGGGCGCCAGCGCGGCGGCCACCGCTGCTGACGCCGATGCCCATTCGGCCCAGACCACGGCAGGCCAGGCTGACAAGGCGGCGGACGGTGCGGTGAGCACTGCCAAGGATGCGGTTACCGATGCCACGAGCGCCACCCAGCACGCCGTTGCTGCCACTACTGCCGCTAACCAGGCGGCCAGCGCCGCCGACGTTGCGGCCGCCCAGCACGCCGCCGATACTGCCCAGCACGCCGCCGGTCTGGCCAATGCCGCGGCCGCCGACGCCGTCGGCGATGCCACGAAAGCCGCCACTGCCGCATCGGATGCCAGCGCCAAGGCGGCTACGGCCCAGGGGCTCGCCAGCCGGGCCGGTTCGGAAGCGGCCGCCTCTCTGTCCGCTTCCGCGGCGGCGAAATCCGCGGCCGCCGCAGACGCCGCCGCTCATTCGAAAGCGGCGATCGCGGCTGAGCACGCAGTTGACACCGCTGCCCACAACAATGTGATCAGTGCGGCTGCTACGGCGGTCGCCGACGCGGGTAACGCTTCCGGCAACGCACGGGCGGCTCTTTCCGCCGCCGCTGACGCCGGCGCCGGGGCGCACGCCGCAGCCGACCAAGCGGTGAGCTACGCTGCCCAAGCCCAGACCGTCGCCGCTCAAGCGCAGACGGTTGCCGCGAGCGCGCAGGCCGACGTAGTCAAGATCGCGACCGATGTCGGTCAGGCACACACACAGGCGGATCTTGCCGACGCTGCCGCGGGTCAGACAGTCAATGCCGCCACGGCCGATCTCGGCAGCGCGGTGAATGCCGCCGCGAGCGCGGCGCAGAGTGCCGCCGCCGCGGTCACTGCGGTCAAGACCGACGTCAGCAACGCCAAGGCCGGCGCCAGCCATGCGACCCATGACGCCGCCAGCGCCGAGACCCTGGCCAAAACGGCCAATGCCGAGAGCACCGCCTCGACGGCCGCCTCTTCCGCTGCCGCCCAACTGACTGACGCCCACTCGACGCTCGATGCCGCGGCCGGCATCGTGACCCAGGCCGCCACCGCCGATGCTTCCGCCGATCAAGCCAAGAACGCTGCCGACAAGGCCGACGGCAAGGCCGATAGCGCCCTCGCCGCCGCCAACAAAGTCGGCGTCGATTCGGGCGCCCACGACGCGGCGAAAGCCGCGGTTGCCGACACCTCTTCCGCCCAGAGCCACGCGGCGAGCGCCGACCATGCGGCCGATCAGGCCGGCAGCCTCGGCTACGCGGCGGGGGTTGCGGCCAATAGCGCCATCAGCGCGATTGCTGGCGCCGATACCGCTGCAGCCCATGCCGCCGCAGCGACTTCGGTTAATGCCATTTCGAACGCCGCGAATAATGCAACCACCGACCTCAGCCACGTCACCACAGCGCTGGATCATGCCCACAGCGATATCACCACTGCTACAACTGCGTTGTCCACCGCAGCCAGCGAGACCTCGACCGCCAACAATCTGACCGCCATGGGCACGGCCGAAACCGCCGCAGCCATCGCGGCCACCGCTGCCGTGGCTCAGGCCACACATGCCACTACCGACCTTGCGACCGCGCAGGATATTGCGACTAAAGCGGTTACCGCCGATACCAACGCCGACAAGGCGATTTCCACCGCCAACAGCGCAGACCACAAGGCCGATGTCGCGCTGCATATCGACCTCAACCCTGGAAACAATACGAGCAGTCACCTCACCAGCGACCTCAACGCCGCTGCCGACACCTCTCACGCCCAGATACTCGGTACCCTGGCCGATACCGCCGCGGATCAGGCAGCCAGCCACGCCGCTGCCGCCACCAGCGCAGCCAACGATGCGCTGACCGCCGCCGGTGCCGCGGATACCGCGGCACACCAGGCCGCCCAGTCGAGCATACTGACCGACATCTTCGGCCATGCTGCTGATGCCTCCAACGCCTTGACTCAGGCGGTCAACAGCGTCAATACTGCGGATGCCCATATTGCCGCGGCGCAAACCGCTCTGAGCACCGCCGCGACCGACACCGCGTCCGCCAATCACCTTGCTAACCTTGGGACCTCGATTCTGGTCAGCGATCATCCGGGCAATTCTTTGGACAACGCGCTGGGCAGCGGAAGTGACACCGTGGGCCACGCTGTCCCCAGCACCACGCCCACCGGCAGCGTCTTGAGCATCAACGACGTGCTCGGGGACAACGGCGCCGTCCTGCACTTCGATGCGGCTGGCACCACCAGCCACTCGACCACGGTCACGCTGAGCGTTCATACCGACCCCGGCAGCAGCACCGACCATCTTCTTGCCTCGGCCAGCTTCACCCTGCCGCTGGGCTCGTCGAGCACCCAGGATATCCTGCACGCCTTGCTCAGCACTCCGCCATCACCGGCGGGTTGATCCGTCGCCGACGGCCTCGGCCGTCGGCGAGCCTCGCGTTCCGATCCGCCTGGAACGCTCGCCCATTTCTTGCGACAATGGCGCCAAGCTGGTTGCCGGTCATCGAGAAAATGCACAATCTGTTGCTCCAGGGATCTCCGCGCATGCGGGGCGAACCCCATGTCTAGGCTGCTCTTGTTCGGCCTGGTCGGTCTGGTCGTCTATCTGGTCTTGCGCGACCGGAGGCGGGGTGCGTCCGGCGGCGCGGTCAGGGGGCCGCGCCCGGCGGAGCGGATGGTGTTGTGCGCGCAGTGCGGCGTGCATCTGCCCGAGGGCGAGAGCTTGAGATCGGGCGAGCATTGCTATTGCTGCGAAGCGCACCGTGTGCTCGGCCCGGTCAAGCGTCCCTCCTGAGCCGCCGATGAACCCCGACGCGGGACGGCCGGCGCGGGAGCCGTCCGAGACATTCTGGCGCTCGCTGTTCTATTTCGGCCTCTACCGGATGGTGGTGGCGAGCGTGTTCGTGTTCGCCATCTTCGTCTATGGCGGCACCCAGAACTTCGGCTCGCAGAATCCCCGCATGTTCGCCTGGGTCAGCGTTGCCTACCTGACTCTGTCCCTGATCTTCTTCGCTACGCTGGAGCAGGTCAGACGCCGCTTCAATCTCTACCTCTCGGCGCAGGTGGTCGTCGACATCCTGGCGCTGACGCTGCTGATGTACGCCAGCGGCGGCGCCAAGAGCGGGCTGGCCTTCATGCTGCTGGTGGTGCTGGCTGCGGCGGGGCTGGTGGGGCAGGGCAGACTGACGCTGTTTTACGCCGCCCTGGCGGCTGTGGCGGTGCAGCTCGAGCAGGCCTATCGCTTTCTGCAGTTCGGCGCCGACCCGGCAGATTTCGTCAAGGCCGGCATCACCAGCATCGGCTTTTTCGCCACCGCGATCACCGCTCATCTGCTGGCGCGGCGCGTGGTCGCCAACGAGGAGCTGGCGCGCCGGCGCGGCATCGCCCTGAACGATCAATTGCGGATCAACCGGCGCGTCATTCGCGACATGCAGGATGGCGTGCTGGTGGTCGACGCCGATGGCCGGGTGAGCCAGCTCAATCCCCAGGCGGAGGTGCTGCTGGGGGTGCATGCGCCGGCCGCGCCGGAGCTCGCGGCGTGCTCCGCGGAGCTGGCCGCCCTCTATGCGCGTTGGCGGCATCAGTCGGTGGAGGCCGCGGACAACTTCCGCGCCCCCGCCAGCGGCCGACTGCTGCGCGCCCGCTTCCTGCCGGCGGGGAAGGGGGGCAATGCCCTGATCTATCTCGAGGATCTGGATCGGGTTCAGGCACAGGCCCAGCAGTTGAAGCTGGCGGCGCTCGGACGGCTCACCGCCAACATCGCGCACGAGATCCGCAATCCGCTGTCTGCGGTGAGCCACGCCGCCGAACTGCTGGCCGAGGAGCAGCGGGGCGAGATGCAGACGCGCCTGATCGGCATCATCGGCGACAACACCCAGCGCATCAATCGCCTGATCAACGAAGTGCTGGAGCTGGGTCGGCGCGACCGGGCGCAAGCCGAGCCCCTGCGCCTGCCGGACTTCCTGGCGTCCTTCCTCGGCGAGTACGCCGAGCACGAGCCGCGGGTACGCCAGACCATCGCGCTCGCGGTCGATCCACAGGCGGTGCTCTCCTTCGATCGGGCGCATCTCAACCGCGTGCTCTGGAACCTGCTCGGCAATGCGCTGCGCCACTGCCGGGGCGAGGCCGGCAGCATCAGTATCGAGGCGCGAACGTCGAGCAACCCGGAGCGCACCGAATTGCATATCATTGACGACGGTAGCGGGATCGAGCCCGCACTGCGCGCTCAGGTGTTCGAACCCTTCTTCACCACCCACAGCGGCGGCACCGGTCTCGGCCTGTATATCGCCCGCGAGTTGTGCGAGGCCAACGGCGCGGTCCTGGAAGTCCTCGACAATGCACCGGGCGCGCATTTTTGCATCAGAGGAGCGGCATCCCCGTGAAACGCGAACGCAGATCCCGCGGCGACATGATGCGCGTCCTGGTCGTCGATGACGAGGCGGATATCCGCGAACTGCTCGATCTGACGCTGGCGCGCATGGGTCTGGCGGCGGATTGCGCCGGCTCGGTCCGGGAGGCCAAGGAGATGCTGGCTCACGGCAACTACAAGCTGTGTCTGACCGACATGCGCCTGCCCGACGGCGCCGGGACCGATCTGGTCCGCCATATCAGCGAGCATTGCCGCGACCTGCCGGTGGCGGTGATCACCGCTCACGGCAGCATGGAGAATGCCGTCTCGGCGCTCAAGGCGGGGGCCTTCGACTATCTGGCGAAGCCGGTATCGTTGGAGCAGTTGCGCGCCCTGGTCAAGTCCGCGCTGGAACTGCCGCAACGCAGCGAGAGCGGCGAGGCCTCGGCCGCCCGGTCGCTGCTGGGGGAGTCCCCGGCGATGCGCCAGACGCGCGACATGATCGAACGCGTCGCCCGCAGCCAGGCACCGGTGTACATTTCCGGCGAGTCGGGCAGCGGCAAGGAGTTGGCAGCGCGCCTGATCTATCGTCTCGGGGCGCGCCGCGACGGCCCCTTCGTCGCCGTCAATTGCGGCGCGATTCCCGAGAACCTGATGGAGAGCGAATTTTTCGGCTATCGCAAGGGCGCCTTCACCGGCGCCGAGACCGACCGCTTGGGCTTCTTCCAGGCAGCCGACGGCGGCACGTTGTTCCTGGACGAGGTGGCCGATCTGCCCTTGGCAATGCAGGTCAAGCTGTTGCGCGCGATCCAGGAGAAGCGGGTACGCAGGATAGGCGCCACGGCCGAGGAGGGCGTCGATGTCCGGATCATTTGCGCCACCCATCACCCGCTCAAAACGCTGGTGGAGCAGGGCCGGTTCCGTCAGGATCTGTTCTATCGCTTGAACGTCATCGAGCTCGCGATGCCCGCGCTGCGCGAATGCCGGGAGGACATCCCGTTCTTCGCCCAGAGCATACTCGGGCGCCTCGTCGGCGGCGGAGCGCCGCCGACGCTGACGCCGGCGGCGCTGGCGGCGCTGTCCGCCTACCCCTTCCCGGGCAATGTGCGCGAACTGGAGAACATACTCGAGCGCGCCTTGGCCTTGAAGACGGGAGAAGCGGTCGACGTTGCCGATTTGCGTCTGGCTCCTTCTCTCCAAGGCGAGGAAGCGCAGCAAGACCAGGCGCCGCTTCAGGACTACCTCGACCGGGTAGAGAAAAGGGCGATCCTGGAGGCGCTCGCCAAGACCCGCTTCAACCGTACCGCTGCGGCCAAGCTGCTCGGCGTGACCTTCCGCTCTCTGCGCTACCGCATGGAGCGCCTCGGCCTCAACGAATGAAGACGTCTACCCCAAGTGAGGGGCTCACCCCTTCCGAGGGGCTCGACCCCGACGCCCTGCTGCCCGGCATCCGCTTCATCCCCTCCCCCAACTGCGACGAGCGTCCGGCGGGAGATGAGGTCTGCCTGATCGTCGTACACGCCATCAGTCTGCCGCCGGGCGAGTTCGGCGGCGATGCCATCTTGCGGCTGTTTACCAACCGTCTCGATCCGGCTGCCCATCCCTATTATCGCGACATCCATCAGCTACGCGTATCGGCGCACTTCCTGATTGCCCGCGACGGCACGGCCACCCAGTTCGTCCGCTGCGGCCGACGCGCCTGGCACGCCGGGCTCTCTGCCTGGCGAGGACGCGAGCGCTGCAACGACTTCTCCATCGGCATCGAGCTGGAAGGCTGCGACGAGCGGCCGTTCGAGGACGTCCAGTACCGGGTGCTGGCACGGTTGATCCGGGCGTTGAAGCAGCGCTACGCGATCAGTGAGGTGGTGGGGCACAACGCTATCGCCCCCGGCCGCAAGACCGATCCGGGACCCCACTTCGACTGGACTCGGCTCGCTAAGAGCCTTGCTGACGACGATGGAGCGTGACCCATTTCACGCCGGTCCGTCGGGAACGTTGCGTATCTCCGCTGAAAATTACACCCAGCATAAAATATTTCTTGCAAGTTTTATTTTGAGCCACTAGAATTAGTCGCAGGAAGTCGTCGGCACACTATATGTAGTAGGTCGACTCGATTCAGCGAAACGTGAGGGACATGAATTCTTGCGGCGGCTTCCGGATCAACAACAACAGGAGACGCTCAATGCAGTTAGCCTCGGACGCCGCCCCCAAGCCCCCCTCGCCTGATCGCGCTTCCGAAGCTGTTTCTGCTCTTCCCTCCTCCCCCTTCTTCAGTCGCTCCCCCCAAGTTCCCAAACAATCCGACATCGCGACATCGTCAGCGCCCAAGGCGTCGATGGCGGTGCAAGTGGGCGGGATCGCTGGCGCTGGCTGCTTCGGCGCCCACTATTTCCTGGCAGCAACAGGACCGAATTCATGAGTAAGCTCCGGGCGAATGTCCCGCAGCCTGTCGCCCGATGAGGCGATCGGCGATCGAGTGTAAGGAATTCATTGGCTGCGGCTCGCCGCGGTCTTGGATAATCCGTGCTGGTCGAGACGGGTTGCAATAGTGGGTGTCTCATTCCTGTTAATTTGACTTAAGGAGATTCAAAATGGCCATTGCCAAAGCCAAGAAGCCGGCAGCGAAGAAGCCGGCGGCGAAGAAGGTCGCTGCCAAGAAGCCGGTAGCCAAGAAGGTCGCTGCCAAGAAGTCGGTAGCCAAGAAGGTCGCCGCCAAGAAGCCGGTAGCCAAGAAGGTCGCCGCCAAGAAGCCGGCAGCGAAGAAGCCGGTAGCCAAGAAGGTCGCCGCCAAGAAGCCGGTAGCCAAGAAGGTCGCCGCCAAGAAGCCGGCAGCCAAGAAGGTCGCGGCCAAGAAGCCGGTAGCCAAGAAGGTCGCGGCCAAGAAGCCGGCAGCCAAGAAGGTCGCGGCCAAGAAGCCGGCAGCCAAGAAGGTCGCCGCCAAGAAGCCGGTAGCCAAGAAGGTTGCCGCCAAGAAGCCGGCAGCCAAGAAGGTCGCCGCCAAGAAGCCGGCTGCGAAGAAGGTCGCCGCCAAGAAGCCGGCTGCGAAGAAGGCTGCTGCCAAGCCCGCAGCAAAGCCGGCGGCAGCGCCCGCCGCCCAGCCCTCGACCGCGGCCGCGCCGGGCCTGAAGTCGTCGCTGAATCCGGCGGCTGCTTGGCCGTTTCCTACGGGTTCGCGGCCCTCTTGAGTCGCGCCTCGGGTGGGTGCGAGCGGATCGCTCGCTAAGTTGGCGGGCTGGTTCTCCCGTTCGCATTCACCCAGGTTCGGACGCTCGGCGGCGGCCTGTCAGGAGCCGCCACTTCTTTCTTGAAGCGCTGGGTGGCGAGTCTGCCGGGATCAGTCTATCAGCGCGAGTTCGAACAGTTCCCGCTTCAGCAGCAATTCGCGCGGTAGGCGGCTCTTCAGCTTTTCGAACCATTCGGCGTGCAATTTGAGCTCCTCGCGCCACATGGCGGCGTCGACCGCGGTCAATTCCTCGAACTGCTCGCGGGTCAGGCCGGAGAATCCCGACCAGTCGATATCCTCGTATTTCGGCATCCAGCCCAGGGTGGTTTCGCGGGCCGCTGCGCGGCCCTTGACGCGATCGACGATCCACTTCAAGACGCGCATGTTTTCGCCGAAGCCGGGCCAGATGAAATTGCCGTCCTGGTCGTGGCGGAACCAGTTGACCGTGAAAATCCGCGGGGCGTGATGGATGGCATGGCCGATGCGCAGCCAGTGGTTGAAATAGTCGCCCATGTGGTAGCCGCAGAAGGGCAGCATGGCGAACGGGTCGCGTCTGACCACGCCCATCTGGCCGGTGGTGGCGGCGGTGGTTTCCGAGCCGAGCGTCGCCGCCATATAGACGCCGTAGTTCCAGTTGAAGGCTTCATACACCAGCGGCACCGTGGTCGAGCGGCGGCCACCGAAGACGAAGGCGGCGATCGGGACGCCGGCGGGATTTTCCCAGTCCGGATCGATCGACGGGCACTGGCTGGCCGCGACCGTGAAACGGGAATTCGGGTGCGCCGCCTTCCTGCCGGTCTGCCTGCCGATTTCCGGCGTCCAGTCCTGGCCGGTCCAGTCGATCAGGTGCGCCGGCACCTCCTTGGACATTCCTTCCCACCACACGTCGCCGTCGTCGGTGAGCGCCACGTTGGTGAAAATGACGTTCTCCTTGAGCGTCATCATCGCGTTGAAGTTGGTCTTCTCCGAGGTGCCCGGCGCCACGCCGAAGTAGCCCGCCTCGGGATTGATGGCATAGAGGCGGCCATCCTTGCCCGGCTTGATCCAGGCGATGTCGTCGCCGACCGTGGTCACCTTCCAGCCGCCGAGCGACTGCGGCGGGATCAGCATGGAAAAGTTGGTCTTGCCGCAGGCCGAGGGGAAGGCGGCGGCGACGTAGCTTTTCTCTCCCTGGGGATTTTCCACACCGAGGATCAGCATGTGCTCGGCCAGCCAGCCCTCGTCGCGCGCCATGGTCGAGGCGATGCGCAGGGCGAAGCACTTTTTGCCGAGCAGCGCGTTGCCGCCGTAGCCGGAACCGAACGACCAGATTTCGCGCGTTTCCGGGAAATGGACGATGTATTTGTGTTCCTTGTTGCAGGGCCAGGGCAGGTCCCTCTGTCCCGCTTCGAGCGGCATTCCCACCGAGTGCAGGCAGGGTACGAAAGCGCCGTCCTCGCCCAGTTGGTCGAAAACCTTGCGACCCATCCGGGTCATGATTTTCATGTTCACCACGACATACGCGGAGTCGGAAATCTCGACGCCGATATGGGCGATCGGGCTGCCGATCGGGCCCATCGAGAAAGGAATGACGTACATCGTGCGGCCGCGCATGCAGCCCTTGAACAGGCTGCGCAACACCGCCTTCATCTTGTCCGGGTCTTCCCAGTTGTTGTTCGGACCGGCGTCTTCCCGGTCGGTGGTGCAGATGAAGGTGCGGTCCTCGACGCGCGCCACGTCGGAAGGATCGGAGCAGGCGAGGAAGGAGTTGGGGCGCTTGGCCGGGTTCAATCTGACCAGGCTGCCGGCCGCGACCATGCCGTCGCACAGGCGTTGATATTCCTCGTCCGAACCGTCACACCAGACGATGTTGTCGGGCTCGGTCAGCGCCGCTATTTCGGCAACCCAGGCTTTCAGCTTGAGGTTGCGAACATAAGCCGGGGTCGCTGACTGCGATGGGCGTTGATCCATGATTTGAAACTCTCCAGGACGAAACAGGGGTGCCTGAAATACGGTCGATCGGCGGGGTAGCGATCGGAGCCGTTCGGCGATTCCCGGGCCAGGGGAGGTGGGGTAGTCCATCCCGGCGCGGCAGGGGCGAGGGTTTTACCCGGCGCAGAAAAATTATTATGCCAGCTCAGGCAGCCGCGAGCAAACTCGGCAGGAGCGATACAATGGTCGGGCCCATCGATGAGGCCCGCCGGTGAGGCAGCCACGACTGGGATCATTTAAGGGACCGCTCTCATGGATGAAAGAATCCGCGCCGCCGCACTCGATTACCACCGCCTGCCCAAACCCGGAAAAATTTCGGTGACGCCGACCAAGTCGGTGACCAACCAGCAGGACTTGGCACTCGCTTACACCCCGGGCGTGGCCGCAGCCTGCGACGAGATCGTCGCCGACCCGGCCAACGCCTACCGTTACACCTCACGTGGCAACCTGGTGGCGGTCATCACCAACGGCACGGCGGTGCTGGGCCTGGGCAACATCGGCGCGCTCGCCGGCAAGCCGGTGATGGAGGGCAAGGGCGTGCTGTTCAAGAAGTTCGCCGGCATCGACGTCTTCGATCTGGAGATCAACGAGACCGACCCGGAGAAACTGGTCGAGATCATCGCCTCGCTCGAACCGACCTTCGGCGGCATCAATCTCGAGGACATCAAGGCGCCGGAGTGCTTCTATGTCGAGCGGCAGCTGCGCGAACGGCTGAAGATCCCGGTGTTCCACGACGACCAGCACGGCACCGCGATCATCACCGGCGCCGCGGTATTGAACGGACTGCGCGTGGTCGGCAAGAAGATCTCGGAGGTCAGGCTGGTCTGTTCCGGTGCCGGCGCCGCCGCCATCGCCTGTCTCGACCTGCTGGTGAGCCTCGGGCTCGATCCGCGGAACATCTTCATCGCCGACAGCAAGGGGGTGGTCTATGTCGGCCGCGATGAACGGCTCGATCCTTCCAAGGCGAGATACGCGCGCGAGACGTCGGCGCGCACGCTGGGCGACGTGATGCCGGGCGCCGACATCTTTCTCGGCGTCTCCGCCGGCGGCGTGTTGAAGCCTGAGATGGTCAAGGTCATGGCGGCGCAGCCGCTGATCCTGGCCTTGGCCAACCCGGTGCCGGAGATTCTGCCGGCGGAGGCCAAGGCGGTCCGTCCCGACGCCATCATGGCGACCGGCCGCTCCGACTACCCGAACCAGGTCAACAACGTCCTGTGTTTCCCCTTCATCTTTCGCGGCGCGCTGGACGTCGGCGCCACCACCATTAACGAGGCGATGAAACTCGCGGCGGTGCATGCCATCGCCGATCTGGCCCACGCCGAGCAGTCCGACGTGATGGCGGCGGCCTATCAGGGCGAGGAGGTCAAGTTCGGCCCCGAGTTCCTGATTCCCAGTCCCTTCGATCCCCGCCTGATCGTCAGGATCGCGCCCGCGGTGGCCCAGGCGGCGATGGCGTCGGGCGTGGCGACCCGGCCCCTGGCCGATCTTGACGCCTATCGGGCGCAGTTGAACGAGTTCGTCTATCACTCGGGGCTGCAGATGCGCCCGATCTTCGCCGCCGCGAAGCGGAAGCCGCAGCGCATCGTCTTCTGCGAGGGCGAGGAGGAGCGCGTTCTGCGCGCGGTGCAGACCGTCGTGGACGAGGGTCTGGCGCGGCCGATCCTGATCGGTCGCCCCGGCGTGGTCGATATGCGCATCGCCAAATTCGGTTTGCGCATCAGGCCCGGGGAACATTTCGAACTGGTCAATCCCGATTCGGATCCGCGCTATCGCGACTTCTGGAGCGACTATTACGCTCTGATGAGCCGCAAGGGCGTCAGCATCGAGTACGCCAAGCGCGAGGCGCGCCGCCGGACCACGCTGATCGGGGCGCTGCTGGTCAGGCACGACTACGCCGACGGAATGCTCTGCGGCACCTTCGGCAGCCACTCCCTGCATCTGCGCTACGTCGCCAACGTCATCGGTCTCTCCCCCGGGGTCGGCAGTTTCTACGCGATGAACATGCTGATCCTGCCTTCCCGCACACTGTTCATCGGCGACACCTACGTGAACTACGACCCCACGGCGGAGCAGCTGGCCGAAATGACGCAGCTCGCCGCCGAGGAAGTGCAGCGCTTCGGTCTCGCGCCCAAGGTCGCGCTGCTGTCGCATTCTAGTTTCGGCACCGACGATACGCCGACCGCCGTCAAGATGCGCCGGGCGCTGGTGCTGCTGCAACAGCGTGCGCCACAGCTGGAGGTCGAGGGCGAGATGCACGGCGATGCGGCGCTGTCGGAAGACATCCGCGCCAAGGTCTTTCCCGACTCTCGCCTGAAGGGGCAGGCGAACCTGCTCGTCATGCCCACCCTGGACGCCGCCAACATCGCCTTCAATCTGTTGAAGACCGCCGCCGGTGCCGGTCTCACCGTCGGCCCGCTGCTGCTCGGGGCGGCCCGGCCGGTGCACATCCTGACCCCGACCGCGACGGTGCGGCGCATCGTCAACATGACCGCGTTGCTCTCGGTAGAAGCCGCCAACCAGCAGGCGAGATCCAAGGCGTAATGACACGGGCGGCACTGGTCTTGACCGGGGGTGGCGCCCGCGCCGCCTACCAGGTCGGGGTGCTGGCGGCGATCCGCGATCTGATGCCGGAAAAGCAGCGCAATCCCTTTCCCATCATCTGCGGCACGTCAGCGGGCGCCATCAATGCCGCCTACCTGGCGACCCGGACCGAAAATTTCGGCGCCGGGGTCGGCCAGTTGCTGCGTCTTTGGCGCGACTTTCACGCCGGCGACGTGTACCGCGCCGACGCGCTCGGCATGGCTACCGCAGCGGCCAGCTGGCTGACGACGATGGCGGGGGGCTGGCTGCTGAACAGAAGTCCGCGCTCCTTGCTCGACAACTCGCCGCTGCGGCAGTTGGTCGCCCGGCACATCGATTTCTCGCGCATCGACGCGGGCATCGCGAATCATAAACTGCATTCGATCAGCATCACCTGTTCGGGCTATTCCTCCGGCCAGAGCGTCAGCTTCTTTCAAGGGCGCCACGACCTCGAGCCCTGGCAGCGCTCGCAGCGCTTGGGTGCCCACGTCAAGCTCGGCATCGATCACCTGCTGGCATCGAGCGCGATCCCCTTCATCTTTCCTGCGGTCAAGGTAAATCGCGAGTATTTCGGCGACGGTTCGATGCGCCAGGTGGCCCCCATCTCGCCCGCGATCCACCTCGGGGCAGACAGGATTCTGGTCGTCGGTGCCGGTCGCTTAAGCACTCCCGAGGCGTTTCGCGACGCCGACGGTGCCTATCCGTCGCTGGCGCAGATTGCCGGCCACACCTTGTCCAGCATCTTTCTCGACAGCTTGTGGGCCGACATCGAGCGCATCGGGCGCATCAACCGGACCTTGAGCCTGATCCCGGAACGGGTTCGGCAGGAGCAGGGCATGTCGCTGCGGCCGATCGAGGTGCTGGTGATCGCGCCTTCCGAACGCCTGGATCACCTGGCCGCGATTCATGCGCGCAGCCTGCCCTGGCCGGTGCGCACCCTGCTCGGCGGCATCGGGGCGATGAACAAGAACGGCGGCGCGCTGACCAGCTATCTGCTGTTCGAACGCCCTTATACTCGGGCGCTGATCGATCTGGGTCGGCGGGATACCTTGGCCAGGCGCAACGAAGTCTTGAAGTTTCTTAAGATTTAGCATCAATAAATTGGTGCAAGGGTTTAATTCTTATGTAAGAATGCCGTTATCCGTGTCGGCGGCAGGGTAGCTGCTACACTGTCGGCCAGCCTGGGGCTCGTATTGGGAGAATATGAAGATGAAAAAGATCACGATGCTGCTGCTGATGGCGATCGGCCTGACGATAGGTGCCGGTCCGGGCGTTGCGGAAGCGGCATACAAGAAGAAGCCGGCCGTGGTCAAAAAGCATCGCTATGCGAAGAGGCACTTCCATGCCAAGAAGCACCTCTACGCGAAGAAGCACTTCAGGAGGACGGCGCTGCAGGAGACCACCCGGCTGGCGCTGAAGTCCTCCGCCGCCTTGGTCATGGATGAATCCACAGGCGCGGTGCTGTTCGCCAAGAACCCCGGTGCGGTTCTGCCGATCGCCTCGATCAGCAAGCTGATGACCGCGATGGTGGTACTAGACGCCAAGCCGGACATGAATCAGGTGTTGACCATCACCGAGGACGATGTCGACCGGATTCGCTACAGTCGTTCGCGCCTCCTGGTTGGCACGCGGCTGTCCCGCGAGGACATGCTGCACCTGGCGCTGATGTCTTCCGAGAACCGCGCCGCTTTTGCCCTGTCGAGCAATTATCCGGGCGGACGCCCGGCCTTCGTCGCCGCGATGAACCGCAAGGCGCAGGAGCTCGGCCTCACCCACACGCACTTTGACGATCCCACCGGGCTCACCGCGACCAACGTCTCCAGTCCCCAGGATCTGGTCAAGATGGTCATCGCGGCACGCAAATATCCGTTGATCCACCAGTTCACCACCAGCACCGGATACGAGGTTTCGGTGCTCGGTCGTCCGACGATCTTCCACAATACCAATAGCCTGGTGAAGAGTTCCTCCTGGGACATCGGATTGTCCAAGACCGGCTTCATCAACGAGGCCGGAAAATGCCTGGTGATGCAGGCTTGGTTCAACAAGAAGCCGACCATCATCGTCCTGCTCGATTCGTTCGGCAGAATGACCCGGATCGGTGACGCCAACCGCATCAGGCGCTGGGTCGAGAACGCTTCGCTGGCGCAGCGGCTGGCTGCGGGCTGAGCCGACGCTATTTCACCGGTTTGACGTAGCCGATGGCGATGGAAATGTCGTCGGCGGTCTGGCGCACGATCGGCGCCCAGTCTGGGCTGTGCCGCTCGGCGGGCGCGGATACCGATAGTCCGGCGACCAGTTCGCCCGAGTCGTCGCGGATGGGTGCGGCGATGCAGCGCAATCCCTGCTCGATCTCCTCATTGTCGAAGGCGACGCCGTGGCGGCGCACGCGATCGAGTTCGCGCTCAAGCGCCGGCAGCGTGGTCAGCGAGGTCGGCGTGAAACCGGGCAGCCCGGTGCGCTTGGCGTATTCGCGCACCTTCTGCGGACCGTCTTCGACCAGGAATAGCTTGCCCACGGCGGTGACGTGCAGCGGTGCCCGGGCGCCGACCAGGTGCACGACGCGCACCGAGGAGCGTCCGCTCGAGGTGCGCTCGACATAGACGATCTCGTCGCCTTGTCGGACACCCAGATTGATACTCTCGCCGATCTGCTTGTGCAGACGCTGCATCAGGGGCATCGCGGAATCGCGGATATTGATGCGCGACTTGACCAGGTTGCCCAGTTCGAGCAGGCGGATGCCCAGTTGATAGGTGCCGGGATCGGCGCGCTCGACAAAGCCGCTGACGCTCATGGCGGCCAGGATGCGGTGGGCGGTGGACGGATGCAGGCCGGTCTCCAGAGCCAGCTGTTTCAGGGTGACCGGATCATGGTAGTAGGAGAGCACATCGAGCAGTTTCATCATCCGCTCGATAACCTGAATCGGGCTCTTTACCTCGGCTTGTACGGTCTGCGCCACGATGTCCACGCTGTGAGTTTCGCTGTTGCAAAGATCGAGATAATATATCAGATAGTGAAATACACCCCGTTCCGCGACTTTCCGGCTTCGGAGGGCAGGACCTTCCGCGAGCTCTACCGGGAAAGGTATTGAGCACTATGCAGCACATCGTTTTCCTGGAACGCGACTCGATCCGGGCCAATTTCCGCCGCCCGGATTTCCCCCACGTCTGGGAGGAATATCCGCTCACCGCGCCCGACGAGATTCTGCCCCGCCTGCGGGATGCCAGTATCGCGATCACCAACAAGGTGGTGTTGAGCGGCGACATCCTGGCGCAGCTGCCCCAGCTCAGGATGATCGCCGGGGCGGCGACCGGCACCGACAATCTCGACCTCGACTGGTGTCGGGCCCACGGCATCGTCGTCAGCAACATCCGCGGCTACGCCGAACACGCGGTGCCCGAGCACGTGATGATGCTGATCCTGGCGCTGCGCCGGCAGCTCCTGGCCTACCGCGCCGACCTGGCCGCCGGGAAGTGGCAGGCGGCGCCGATGTTCTGTTTTTTCGACCACCCGATCAGGGATCTCCACGGGAGCGCACTCGGGCTTATCGGCCGCGGCTCGCTCGGCCAGGCGGTAGCCCGCCTGGCCGATGCCTTCGGCATGCGCTTGCTGTGGGGCGAGCACAAGGATGCGGCGCTCGTGCGTCCGGATTATGTGGCCTTCGATCGCCTGATCGCTGAAGCCGACGTGATCAGCCTGCACTGTCCACTGAATAATCAAACGCGCGGCATGATCGGCGCCGCCGAGCTCGCCGCGATGAAACCTGGGGCCATCCTGATCAACACCGCGCGCGGCGGCCTGGTCGACGAGCTGGCGCTGGTCGGCGCCCTGAAGGCCGGCCGGATCGCGGCGGGCTTCGACGTGGCCGCGAAGGAGCCGCCGCGAGCGGCCGACCCGCTGCTCGACCCGGAACTGCTCTCCGCCCCCAACTTCATCCTGACGCCGCATGTCGGCTGGGCCTCGGAGTCGGCGATGCAGGCGCTGGCCGACCAGCTGATCGACAACCTCGAGGCCTATGTCGGCGGCAGCCCGCGAAATCGCCTGGCGTGACCCGAAGCGCATCGGGTCCCTATCATTGTCGTCGAAAGGGCTCAAAACGGGGATTGTCAACTTTGACAAAAATGCACCCCTGGGCATAATTGCCGCAAACTTTGGATTTGCCGCGATTGATCGAGCAGCACCGTTTTTTGGTGGGGAGAGCGGACATAAATGGTAAGGATCGTCATTTCAAGCCTCGCACTTTTGCTGCTTTCGTCCGCCAGTCATGCCGGGTGTAGCGCGGCAAGCAACTATAACGACTGCATCATAGCTGCGATGAAGGGTGTCACGAGTAACGCGGCCGCGATGGCCATTAGCGATGCATGCCGTGCAAAATTCCGCAAAAAAATAGTCGTTGCCGCCGTGCCTCGGCAGGTCCTGGCCAATCTTATCGGCGGCCTGGGCAACGGTAGCGTCGCCGGCCAACTTGCTGGGGCTGTATATAATGGCAACAGCGATTGGGCGATAACCAGCATCACCGTTTCGGTGACACCAAGAGTCGGCAAATCCGCTGAAGGTAGAGAGTACCGAACAAAGATTCTAGACATGAACTATTTGGATGACGTCAGGGGCGCAATGCCGCAAACAAATGGCCTGTTCCATTTTCAATCCAACATCGACTTGTCCTCGGGATACGACTGGAAGATAGTCGGCGCGGAGGGTTACCGGAGTCGCTAGTCCGTTCGGACGCCCCGAGCTTTCGCAGCAATCCTCGCTGGGTCTTTTCGTGGGCCCGGTACTTTTGACAGTGGGATGGCGAGACTGGGCGCAAGGGAGGCGCGACACCAAGTCCACTACGGCATCCTGTGTCTCCTTGAGGTCCTTGCGGCCAAGGAAGTCCCCGCGGCCCGCCGTGCCTGGGTCGAGTGTCCGACGCCGCCGATAGCGACGACTGATAGAATCGGGTCTGGATCTGGGAGGAGAGAAGGGTGGGCCGTTTCTTAGTTCGTGTATTGGCGCTGAGCTTGATCGCAGTGCCGGCCTATGCCGGCGCCGGCCTGGCCATCGCCAATATTCCTCTGGAGTTCATCCTGTTCGCCCTGACGCTGATCGGCGTCATGCTGTTCCACAACAAGACGCTCTATGTCGGCCTGGCCGGGCTGGCGACCATAACGCTCTACAAGCTGGCGTTCACCGGCTTCAACACCGGCCCCGGCCTGCCCGGCCTGCTCGCTCATCTCGGCCACGAATGGGTGATGCTGGCCAACCTGTTCTGTCTGCTGATGGGTTTCGCCCTGCTCTCGCGCCATTTCGAGAAGAGCCACGTCCCGGTGGTGCTGCCGAAATACCTGCCCGACGACTGGAGAGGCGGCTTCCTGCTCCTGGTGATGGTGTTCTTGCTCTCCAGCTTCCTCGATAACATCGCCGCTGCGCTGATCGGCGGGGCGATGGCGCACCAGCTGTTCAAGGCGAGGGTGCACGTCGGTTATCTCGCCGCCATCGTGGCGGCGTCGAATGCCGGCGGCTCGGGCAGCGTGGTCGGCGACACCACGACCACCATGATGTGGATAGACGGCGTCAATCCGCTCACCGTTTTCGATGCCTATGCCGCCGCCGTGGTGGCGCTATGTATCGTCGGTGTCGTCGCCGCCAAGCAGCAGCACGCCTATTCGCCGATACTCAAGGATTCCCACGGCCACACCCGGGTCGACCGGGCCCGGCTCGCCATCGTCGCGCTGATCCTGGTGTTCGCCATGGCCGCCAACCTAGTGGTAAACCTCGAATTTAAAGCTTACTCGGACAGCTTTCCCTTCATCGGCGTGGCGGTATGGCTGGCGATCCTGATCACCGTCGGCCTGCGCCGACCCGACTGGGAGGTGCTGCCCGAGACCTTCAAGGGCTCGGTTTTTCTGCTCTCCTTGGTGACCTGCGCCTCGATGATGCCGGTCGAGCGCCTGCCGCTGGCCTCATGGCACACCGCGCTGGGCCTGGGCTTCGTCTCCGCCGTCTTCGACAACATCCCGCTCACCGCCCTGGCGCTGAAGCAGGGCGGCTACGACTGGGGCTTCCTGGCCTATGCCGTGGGTTTCGGCGGCTCGATGATCTGGTTCGGCTCCTCGGCCGGCGTGGCCCTGTCCAACATGTATCCAGAGGCCAAGTCGGTGCGCTTGTGGTTGCGTCAAGGCTGGCATGTGACGCTCGCCTACGTGGTCGGCTTCTTCTTCATGCTGGCGCTGCTCGGCTGGCATCCCGATGCGCCCCACAAGGCGTCGCCGACCGGCGCGGCCGCCAATGTCGCGGTGCATTGAATTGAGGTAAGCCGGCGTCGCATCGCCGCCTTTATCCAAACTGGATATACAATCGAGCGTCGGAGGTAGCATGAAGGCCATCATCCTGTTCGCCCACGGCGCCCGCAACCCGGACTGGGCCCAGCCCATACTGGCCATCCGCGCCGCCATGCTGGCGCGCCGGCCGGAGGTTCGGGTCGAGGCGGCTTTCCTCGAGTTCATCGCACCGCAACTGCCAGAGACCATCGCCGCGCTGGTGGCGGACGGTCACCGCGAGATCACCATCGTGCCCATGTTCATGGCCCAGACCGGGCACACCAAGCGCGATCTGCCGACGCTCTTGGACGCCGCCAAGGAGCGTCACGCCGGGCTGTTGATCCAGGTGGCGACGCCGATCGGCGAAGCCGCCAGCGTGGTTGCCGCGATCGCCGATTACGCCTTGACGGAAGGGGCTTGAGATATTCGTATATAAGCATATAATAATACACCATGAAAACTCTATCCTTTCCGATGCCCGCCCCCGCCCGGGGCCTCGCCCTGTCGTTCACCCTAGCGCTCGCCCTGTGTTTGGCACCGCCGCTGGTCCAGGCCCAGGCTCCGGCCACCGGCCTTGTGGAACTGCGCGAGGTCGAACTGAGCTATCCGGCCGAGGCCGTCCTCGAGGCCGTCCGGCAAGCCACGGTCGCGGCCCAGGTGCAGGGCCGGATCCTCGACGTGCGCGCCGATGCCGGCCAGCGCGTCGCGGCCGGCGAGGTGCTGATGAGGATCGATGCGCGCGAGGCGGCGCAGAATCTGGCCGGCGCCCAGGCGCAACTGGTCAATGCGCGCGCCAATTTCGAGCGGACGCGGAACCTCTATCAGCAGAAGTTCTTGAGCCAGGCGGCCTTCGACAAGGCCGAGGCCGATTACAGGAGCGCCAGGGCCGCCGCCGGCCAGGCCGGCGCCGTCGCGAGCTACGCCACGATCACATCGCCGATCGCCGGCATCGTCGCCCAGCGACAGGTCGAAGCCGGCGACATGGCCGCCCCCGGCCGCCCGCTGATCAGCATCTTCGATCCTAGGGCGCTGCGCGCCGTCGCCAGCATTCCGCAGTACAAGCTGGACGCGGTGGAGCAGACACCCCGCGCCAAGCTGGAATTCCCGGAAACCGGCCGTTGGATCGATGCGGCCAGGGTCGAGTTGCTGCCGACCGCGGATCCCCAGACCCACGTCGTCACCGCCCGCGTTTACCTGCCCGAGAATCTGCCGGGGGCGCTGCCGGGCATGTTCGTGCGCGTCCATTTCGTCGTCGGCCGCGCCAAGAAGCTGCTCGTGCCCGCCTCGGCGGTGCTGCACCGGGGAGAGGTCACCGCGGTCTATGTCGTCGATGCCAAGGATCACCTGCACCTGCGCCAGGTGCGCCTGGGCGAGGCCTATGCCGGTGGCGACCGGGAAGTGCTCGCCGGACTCTCGGCGGGCGAGCGGGTCGCCCTGGATCCGATCGCGGCCAGCATCGGATCGAACAAGTAAGGCGGGCATGGGCAGATTCCCACGTCGGCCCTAGACCGTAGCGATCGCTGACCAACCACCACTGAACACGGCAACGACTCATGGGCATCTCCGGACGTATCGCCAACTTTTTCCTGCGCAATTCGATGACGCCGCTGATCGCGTTGATCGCCCTGCTGCTGGGCGTCTTCGCGGTGATCGTGACGCCTCAGGAAGAAGACCCACAGATCAACGTCACCATGGCCAACGTCTTCATCCCCTTCCCGGGGGCATCGGTCAAGGACGTCGAGTCCCTGGTGGCGCAGCCTGCCGAGCAGGTGCTCTCGCGCATCTCCGGCATCGAGCACGTCTATTCGGTGTCGCGGCCGGGCATGGCGATCATCACCGTGCAGTTCCTGGTGGGCGAGGATCCGATCCAGGCGCTGGTGCGTCTCTACGACACCATCAACTCCCACCGCGACTGGGTTTCGCCCGATCTCGGCGTGCTCGCTCCGATCATCAAGCCGGTCGGCATCGACGACGTGCCGGTCATCACGCTCACCTTATGGAGTCCGGGCAGCAAGAATGTCGCTCCCAAGAGCGCATACCAACTGGAGCAGGTGGCCCACGCCGCCGAGATCGAGTTCAAGCGCATCCCCGGCACGCGCGACGTAACCACCGTCGGCGGCCCCGGCCACGTGATCCGTGTGGTGATGGACAGCGACCGGATGAACTCCTATGGCATTACCGCCGAGGATCTGAAGGCCGCCTTGCAGCTGTCTAACGCCTCGCAGCCTTCGGGCAGCCTGGTGAGCGGCAATCAGGAGGTGCTGGTCCAGACCGGCACCTATCTGAGCTCCGCCTACGACGTCAAGCGGCTCGTCGTCGGCGTGCACGCGAACAAGCCGGTGTTCATGTCGGACGTGGCCCGGGTCATCGACGGACCCGACCAGCCCACAAACTATGTCTGGCTCGGTACCGGGGAGGCGGCCAAGACCAAGAGCATCGACGTCAAGGGCGAGTTTCCGGCGGTCACCCTGGCCGTCTCCAAGAAACCCGGGGTCAATGCTGCCGACGTCGCCGCCGCGGTCATCAGCCGCGCCAACAGCCTGAGGGGGTCGGTGATCCCCGAGGGCGTCGATTTCACCGTCACCCGCAACTACGGGCAGACGGCTACCGACAAGGCGCACAAGCTGATCGAGAAGCTCATCTTCGCCACTTCCATCGTCGTGTTGCTGGTGCTTTTCACCTTGGGCTGGCGCGAGGCGATCATCGTCGGCACCGCGGTCAGCCTGACGCTGGCCGCCACCCTGTTCGCCTCCTGGGCCTGGGGCTTCACCTTGAACCGGGTGTCGTTGTTCGCCCTGATCTTCTCCATCGGCATCCTGGTCGACGATGCCATCGTGGTGGTCGAAAACATCCATCGCTGGCATACCCGAGAACCGGACAAACACCTGTGGCAGATCATCCCGGCGGCGGTCGACGAAGTCGGCGGGCCGACGATACTCGCCACCTTCACGGTGATCGCGGCACTCCTGCCGATGGCCTTCGTGACCGGGCTGATGGGCCCCTTTATGAGCCCGATCCCGATCAACGCCTCGATGGGCATGTTCATCTCTTTGGCCGTCGCCTTCGTCATAACGCCTTGGCTGGCGCTGAAGCTGCTCAAGGGGGAGGTGGGCCATCACGGCGCCGGGCCCGCCGCCGCGCAACAAACCGGCAAGACGGAGCGGCTGTTCCGCCGGGTGCTCACCCCCTTCCTCGATCCGCAGACCGGGGCGCGGGCCAGGCGCAAGCTATGGCTGGGCGTGTTCGTCGCGATCTTGCTCTCGCTGTCGCTGGTGGCGGTCAAGCTGGTGGTGATGAAGATGCTGCCCTTCGACAACAAGAGCGAGTTCCAGGTCGTGCTCGACATGCCGGTGGGTACGCCGCTGGAGGACACCGCCAAGGTGCTGCACGAAATCGGCGGCTATCTGTCCACGGTGCCGGAGGTGAGCGATTACGAAGCCTACGCCGGTACCGCCAGCCCGATCAACTTCAACGGCCTGGTGCGTCAGTACTATCTGCGCGCCAGTCCGGAGCTGGGTGACATCCAGGTCAACCTGACCGACCTGCATCAGCGCGAGCGCCAGAGCCATGAAATAGCGATGTCGGTACGCGCCAGGATCGCCCAGATCGCCCAGAAATACGGCGGCAACGCCACGGTGGTCGAGGTCCCTCCCGGTCCGCCCGTGCTCTCGCCGATCGTGGCCGAGATCTACGGCCCGGACTACGCCGGCCAGATCGCGGTGGCGAAGAAGGTCGTGGCGCAGTTCAAAGCCACGCCCGATGTCATCGGCATAGACAGCAGCATCGATGCTGTGGCGCCCAAGGTGGTGCTGCACGTTTCGCAGAGCAAGGCCGCCCTGGCTGGCGTGGCGCAGCAGGACATCGTCGAAGTGGTGGGCATGGGCCTGTCGGGCGAGAACGTGACGCCGGTGCATGATGGCGAGTCCAAGTACGAAATCCCGGTGCGCATCACCCTGTCCGCGGAGCAGCAGAACTCGATAGACCAGCTGCTGAAATTGCGGGTGCGCGCGCGCGACGGCAAGATGGTCCCGGTTTCGGATCTGGTCGATGTGGAGCACGTCCGGCGCGAGCAGGTGATCTATCACAAGGATCTGCTGCCGGTCGTCTACGTCTTCGGCGACATGGGCGGGAAAATCGATTCACCCATATACGGCATGTTCGATATCCGCGCCAGGACGCATGACATGTCCTTGGCCGGCATCCCGGGGGCGGGCGGCAAGCTGGGCGAGTATTTCATCAGGCAGCCCAAGGATCCCTACGCCGGCTACAGCCTGAAGTGGGACGGCGAGTGGCAGGTCACCTACGAGACCTTCCGCGACATGGGCATCGCCTACGCGGTCGGGCTGATTCTGATCTACCTGCTGGTGGTGGCGCAGTTCAAGTCCTATCTGGTGCCGCTGATCATCATGGCGCCGATCCCGCTCACCGTCATCGGCGTGATGCCCGGCCATGCGTTGTGGGGCAGCCAATTCACCGCCACCTCGATGATCGGCATGATCGCCTTAGCGGGCATCATCGTCCGGAACTCGATCCTGCTGGTCGATTTCATCAACGAGCAAGTGGCCGACGGCGTCGATTTTGCCGAGGCGGTGATCCAGTCGGCGATCGTGCGCGCCAAACCGATCGTACTGACCGGCCTGGCGGCCATGCTCGGCGCCTTGTTCATCCTCGACGATCCGATCTTCAACGGCCTGGCGCTCGCCCTGATTTTCGGCATCTTCGTGTCCACCCTGCTGACCCTGGTCCTGATCCCGGTGCTCTACTACGTGGCGATGCGCAAACGCATAGCGGCGGCGAGCGCCGGGCAGGCCGCCTCCAGTTCATCCACCTAATCATTCTCGCAAAGGAAAAGCAATGACCGTCAATCAAATCGTCCGCATCGTCGCCGGCTTCTTCGTCATGCTCTCGCTCGCGCTGGGCGTCGAGGCGAGCCCGTTCTTCGTGCATAAGTACTGGCTGTTCTTCACCCTCTTCGTCGGTTTCAACCTATTCCAGAGCGGTTTCACCAAGTTCTGCCCGCTCGACATCATCCTCAAGAAGCTGGGCGTGAAGGAGAGCAGCGGCGCAGGCTGCGCCTGAGCAGCTTCCGGCGAGGGCGCTGCGGCGGGAGCTTCGCCCGGCACCCGGTAGCTTCGGTGGGTGGCGATATAATGCGGTTTTTCACGCCGAGGAATGACCGATGATCGCCGAATCCGACCAATACGCCAGGGCTATCGCGCTGTTCGATGCCGCCAACGGTGAAGACCCGAACATCGAGACCGAAGCAGGTCGGCGATACCCCAAGGAACTCCTCTACGCCCAGCGCATGAGCGCGATGATCGAGCGCTTTGCGCCAGATGCTCCGGAAGCGGTGCGTCTGGCGGTGCGCAGCCAGCACATCCAGCGCTGGAAAATTCCCCGCAAGGATTACCCGATGACGCCCCAGGGCTATCAGCTCTGGCGCACCACCCTGTACCGCTTCCACGCCGACACCGCCGGCAGGCTGATGAAGGAGGCCGGCTACGACGACGAGATGATCGAGCGGGTGAAGAAGGTCGTCGGCAAGCGCGGTCTCAAGGTCAATCCCGAAACCCAGATGATGGAGGACGTGGTCGACCTGGTGTTCCTGGAGCATTATCTCGCTGCCTTCGCCGCTCAGCATCCGGAGTACGACGAGGCGAAGTGGCTCGACATCCTGAGGAAGACCTGGAAGAAAATGTCTCCGGCCGGACACGAGGCGGCGCTGTCGAAAATCAAGCTGCCCGAGCATTTGGTGCCGCTGATCCAGAAGGCGGTCGGCGGCTAGTGCCCGTGGTTACCCCTGGGGGGCAACCACGGGCATTTATGCCGCGCAGCAGTACTTGTGCTGCGAATCGGTGCTAGTACCGGCTACAAAATCGGAGGGCGATATGGAAATCGGGTTCATCGGACTGGGGCTGATGGGACGGCCCATGGCGCTGCATCTGGCCCGGGTCGGCCACCGTCTGCACCTGTGGGCGAGGCGGCCGGCGACGCTCGAACCGTTTCGTGAGGTCAATGCCCACGCCCACGTCAGCGCCGCGGAAGTGGCCAGGCACGCGAAGATCGTGTTCACCATGGTGGCCGACGCGCCAGACGTAGAGCAGGTCTGCCTGGGCGAGGGCGGCATCACGGAGGGCGCCGGACCAGGCGCCGTCGTCGTGGACATGAGCACCATCGCTCCGGCGGCGGCGCGCGACATCGGCGTCCGGCTCGCGGCCCGCGGCATCGAGTTCCTCGACGCGCCGGTGTCCGGCGGCGAGGTCGGCGCCATCAACGCGGCGCTGACCATCATGGTCGGCGGCAAACCCGAGGTGTACGAGACCATCCTGCCGCTGTTCGAAATCCTCGGCAAGTCGGTGACGCTAATCGGCGACTCGGGCGCTGGGCAGGTGGCCAAGGCCTGCAACCAGATCCTCACCGGCGTCGGCGTCGCAGCCCTGGCCGAAGCCTTCAACTTTGCCCGGAAGAGCGGCGTCGATGCCGCCAGGGTGCGCGAGGCCCTGATGGGCGGCTTCGCCTACAGCAAGATCCTGGAGAACCACGGCCAGCGTATGCTCGACCGCAATTTCAGGCCCGGCTTCAAATCCTGGATGCACCAGAAGGACCTGCGCATCGTCATGGAGGAGGCTCACCGCCTCGGCCTGATGCTGCCCAGTGCGGCGGCGACGGCGCAGATGTTCAACGCCATGGTCGGCTTCGGTCTGGGCGAGGAAGACTCGATCGCCATGCTGAAGCTGCTGGAGACGATGAGCGGCCAGGCATGAGGCTGGGTTTCATCGGTCTGGGGGCGATGGGGCAGCCGATGGCGCTGCGGCTGCTGCGCGCCGGCCATAGTCTGTTCGTCTGGGCACGGCGGCCGGAGCGCCTGCAGGCGCTGATCGAGGCGGGTGCCCTCGGCTGCCGCAATCCGGCCGAGGTGGCCGCGAGTGCCGAGCTGGTGTTCACGATGGTGACCGCCGACGCCGACGTCACCGGTATCGCGTTCGGCCCCGGGGGGCTGCTACACGGCTTTGCGCCGGGCGGCATCCACGTCGACATGAGCACGATTTCACCGCAGACGACGCGTCGCCTGGCACAGCGCTGGGCGGAGCGGGGCATCGCCATGCTCGATGCCCCGGTCTCGGGCGGCGTGGAGGCGGCGAACAGCGCCAAGCTGGCGATCATGGTCGGCGGCGAGGCCCGAACGCTGGCTCGGGCGCGGCCGCTGTTCGAAATTCTCGGCGCTACCGTCGTCCATGTCGGCGGCAACGGCGCCGGGCAGGTGGCCAAGGCTTGCAACCAGATGGTGATGGTGGCGGCGATCGAGGCGTGCGCCGAGGCGATGCGTCTGGCCGCCGCCTCGGGGGTGGCCGCCGAGCGGGTGCTGCGGGCGGTGATGGCCGGCGCCGCCGGATCGCGCGTGCTCGAGGTGTTCGGCGGTCGCATGACGGCGCGCGACTTTGCCGCCGGGGTCGAAGCGCGGCTGCATCACAAGGATTTCGGCATCCTGATGGCCGAGGCCCAGCGCCTGGCTTGTCCGCTGCCGGTCGCAGCCCAGGTGGCCCAGCAACTCGACGCCCTGATGGCGCTCGGCTGGGGCGGCGAGGACAGCGCCTCGCTGCTCAAGGTGCTGGAAGCAGCCCATGCTTGAGCGCGGCGCCCGCGACGACCAGCTCAGCGAAGGCGAGCTGCGCAAAATCATGCTCGAGCAGCAGGCGATCCTCGACAACGCCACGATCGGCATCCTGTTCTCGCGCAATCGTCAGCTCGTCTCCAGCAACGCGCTCTGCGCCGAAATGTTCGGCTACGCGCCGGACGAACTGATCAGGCTGCCCGCCGTGGCGCTCTACCCGTCCGCCGAGGCTTACCAGGAGCTCGGTCGCGAGGCAGCGCCGGTGCTGTCTTCGGGCTCGGCCTTCCATGCGGAGACCCAGTACAAGCGCAAGGACGGCTCGCTGTTCTGGTGCCGGGTGTCGGCCAAGGCCGTCGATCCGCAACGTACGCAGGACGGCACCATCTGGATCATGGAGGATGTCAGCGAGGACCGGGCGCTGCGCGAGGCGCTGGAGCAGTCGATCCGAGAACTCGGGACGATTTTCGAGACCGCCGTGATCGGTATCGTGGTCTTGCGCAGCCGCAGGATCGCGCGCTGCAACCGCCGCATGGAGGAGTTGTTCGGTTATGCGCCCGGCGAGATGCTCGGCCAGTCGACGCGGTTATGGTATTTCTCGGAGGAGGATTACGCCGGCCCGGGCGCGGCCGCCTACCCCGAGCTGGCGCAGGGCAACCTGCACCAGCGCGAGCAACTGTTCCGGCGCAAGGACGGCTCATCGTTCTGGGGCAGGCTCTCGGCCCGGGCCTTCGATCCCGCCCGGCCTGAGGCGGGAGCGGTAGGCTTGTTCGAGGACATCACCGAGAAGCGGCAGGCAGAAGCGCAAGTGCGCGCCGCGCTCGAACAACAGGAGATGATCTTCAACAACGCCGCGGTCGCCATCATGTTCGTCAGGAACCGCGTCGTCCAACGCTGTAACCGCCGTCTCGAAGACATGTTTGGCTATTCCGAGGGCGAACTGGTCGGCAACTCGACCTTGATGCTGTTTCCGACCGTGGGCGAATACGACGCCTTCGGCGCGAGCGCCGCCGAGACCATCCGTCGCGGCGACACCGTGATCCACGAGCTCCGCGTCCAGCGCAAGGACGGCAGCAGGTTCTGGCTGCGCGCCACCGGACGCAAGACCGATGCCTCCGGTCCGATGCTCGACGTGATCTGGATCTTCGAGGACGTCACCGAGCGCCATCAGGCCGAGGAGGATCTGGCGCGCGCGCGCGACGAGCTGGAGCTGCGCGTGGCCGAGAGAACCGCCGAGCTGGCCAGCACCAACGAGCAGCTGCAGGAAGAGATCTTCGAGCGCCTGCAGGCCGAGCAGCGCATCTGGCATCTGGCCCACCACGACGCCTTGACCGGCCTGCCCAATCGCAGCCTGCTGCTCGACCGCCTGGACCAGGCGCTGACCCAGGCCGCGCGCACCCGGCACCGGCTGGCGGTGATTTTCCTCGATCTCGACCGTTTCAAGAGCATCAACGACACGCTCGGCCACGCCGTCGGCGACCAGTTGCTGAGGCACGTCGCCGAACGCTTGCGCGCCGCGGTGCGCGCCGTCGATACCGTCTCCCGCCTGGGCGGCGACGAGTTCGTGATGGTGCTGCACGAGATCGACCGACCCGACGACGCGGTGCTGGTGGCGGAGAAGGTGATCGCCGCGCTGGACCAGGTGGTGGCGGTCGAGGGGCATCAACTGCGCGCCACGCCGTCGATCGGCATCAGCATCTATCCAGATGACGGCGACGAGGCCTATGCGCTGATGAAGAATGCCGATACCGCGATGTATCACGCCAAGGCCAACGGCCGAAACAATTTCCAGTTCTACGCCGAGACGATGAACGAGGAGGCGACGCGCGTCTTCAATCTGGAGCACCGGCTGCGCGGCGCCATCGACCGCGGCGAGTTCCTGCTCCACTACCAGCCGCTGATCGACCGTCAGAAGAATGCCGTGTGCGGCATGGAGGCGCTGGTTCGCTGGCAGGATCCGGAGCGCGGGATGATTTCGCCCGCCGAGTTCATCCCGGTAGCGGAGGAGACCGGGCTGATCGTGCCGCTGGGCCTGTGGGTACTGAGAGAGGCCTGTCGCCAGAACAGCGCCTGGCAGGCGCAGGGCTATCCGTCGCTGCCGGTGTCGGTGAATATCTCGCCGCGTCAGTTCCGCGAGAAGGGACTGGTGGACGCGGTGCGCGCCGCGCTCGCGGAAACCGGACAGCCGCCCGGGCTGCTCGAACTGGAGATCACCGAGTCCACCCTGATGCACGACGCCGACGAGACCCTGGAAAAGCTGCGCCAGATAGCGGCCATGGGCGTGCGGCTGGCGGTCGACGACTTCGGCACCGGCTATTCCAGCCTGAGCTACCTGAAGCGCTTCCCGGTGCACAAGCTGAAGATCGACCAGAGTTTCGTCCGCGATCTGGGCGACGACCGCGACGATGCCGCCATCGTCGCGGCCATCATCGCCCTGGCGCGCGCTTTGGGCCTGGGGGTGCTGGCCGAGGGCGTGGAGACCGATGCCCAATTTGCGGCGCTGGCCAGCTACGGCTGCGTCGAATTCCAGGGCTTCCTGTTCTCCCGGCCGCTCGCGCCCGAGAGCGCTGAGGCCATCTTCAGGCCGCCGGCGCTGCGGCTTCGGGCATAATGCCGCTTTCGAGAGGCGAGGACTTAGCCATGACCCCGATCACCACCGACAGCGGCCTCGTCATCGAGGACATCAGCATCGGCAGCGGCGCAGAAGCCGGCACCGGCCAGACCGTTTCGGTCCATTACACCGGCTGGCTGATCGACGGCACCAAGTTCGATTCGAGCAAGGACCGCGACGAGCCCTTCGAGTTTCCGCTCGGTGCCCGCTGGGTGATCGCCGGCTGGGACGAGGGCGTGGTCGGGATGAAGATAGGCGGCAGGCGCAAGCTCACCATTCCGCCGGAGCTGGGTTACGGCGCGCGCGGCGCCGGCGGCGTGATTCCGCCCGAGGCCACCCTGGTGTTCGAGGTCGAACTGCTCGGCTTGAGCTGAACGCGGAAGCTCCGCCGTGTCCGCCGCGCCGCCGCTGACGCCGCCATCGAAACTGCCGCGGGTCGGCACGACGATCTTCACGCTGATGTCGAAGCTCGCCGGCGAATGCGGCGCCATCAACCTGTCTCAGGGCTTTCCGGACTTCTCGGCGCCGCAGCGGCTGTTCGATCTGGTGGCCCAGCATATCGCCGCAGGCCGCAACCAGTACGCGCCTATGGCCGGTGCTGCCGCGCTGCGCGAGGCCATCGCCGAGAAGGTGGACGCGCTCTACGCGGCGCGCTACGAGGTCGAGACCGAGATTACCGTCACCGCCGGCGCGACCCAGGCGATATTCACCGCGATCTCGGCCTGCGTCCGGCCCGGCGACGAGGTCATCGTCTTCGCGCCGGTGTACGATTCCTACGTGCCGGGCATCGAGTTGAACGGCGGCCGCGCGGTGGTTGCGAGCCTGGGCTTTCCCGGCTACCGGCCCGACTGGGACGAGGTGCGAGCCCTGATCACGCCGCGCACCCGGATGGTGATCATCAATTCGCCGCACAACCCCAGCGGCGCGGTGTGGTCGGCCGACGACCTCGACCGGCTGGCGGCGCTGACCCGGAACACCGATATCGTCGTCGTCAGCGACGAAGTCTATGAACACGTCGTCTTCGCCGACAGCGGACGGCGGCACCACAGCGTCACGGCGCACCCGCAGTTGCGCGAACGCAGCTTCGTCGTCTCCAGCTTCGGCAAGACCTATCACATCACCGGCTGGAAGATCGCCTACTGCCTGGCGCCGGCGCAGCTGATGGCCGAGTTCCGCAAGGCGCACCAGTTCGTCGTGTTCGCGGTGAACCATCCGATGCAGCTGGCGCTGGCCGACTTCATGCGCGAGCGGCCCGAGTTTGCCCTGGAGCTGGCGGCCTTCTACCAGGGCAAGCGGGATTTTTTCCGTGCCGCGCTCGCCGCTTCCAGATTCGAACTGCTGCCCTGCGCCGGCACCTACTTCCAGCTGGCGCGCTATGCGGCGATTTCGGATGAGCCCGATACCGAATTCGTGCAACGCCTGGCGCGCGAGCACGGGGTCGCGGCGATTCCGGTGTCGGTGTTCTATCCCCGGCCCGAGGATAGACGCGTGATCCGCTTCTGCTTCGCCAAGAACGAGGCGACGCTGAGCGCCGCAGCCGAACGGCTGGTCAGGGTCTAGGCCGCTGCGCGGCACAAGCGCCAGAGGGCGGGTAGCGTTAGGGCACTAGGCCGCTGCGCGGCACAAGCGCCCGTAATTGTCCCGGGAAAAAGCATCCCCGGACAAAACGGGCGCTAGCCTTCGACCATGCGGCGGATGACGGCGTTGAAGGGAGCTATCCACTCCGGGGCGAACTGGTTGTCGCAGGCATTGACCTCGGCGATCGCGCGCAGCAGGGAGCGCGACTGGCCGCGGTGGCTGTGCTTCAGGGTGACCGCCTCGAAGGCATCGACGATGGCCAGGATTTTCGCGCCGGCGCAGATCTCGTCCGCCTTGAGCCGCCGCGGATAGCCGCCGCCGTCGGGCATCTCGTGGTGCTGGGCGACCATCTGCGCGGCCCCCTGCCAGCCCTCCATGCGTTCGAGCAAGCCCGCGGCCTGGATCGGGTGACTCTGCAGCCGCCGTCGGTCCTCCTCGGTGAATTTTTCCACCCTGAGCCAGACGGATTCGGGCAGGAACATCATGCCGATATCGTGCAGGTAGACGGCCGCCTCCAGTTGCGTCGCCTCGACCGGTTTGCCGGCGGCCCGGTTGGTGTCCTGCGCGAGCTGCAGCAGGCGCTTGCTGCGGCCCTTGAACAGCGGCGAACGCGCCTCGAATTGCAGCGCCAGCGAGCGGAAGAAACGCAGGTCGGCGGCGACGTTCTCCGGGCTGCGGGCGATGGCCGAGGGACGGGTCCGGAGCGCGCGGGCGGCGCCTGCCGGACGGAAGCCTGTGACCGCCTCGATCAGCAGCACCGAGCCCGTGTCGATCGCTTCCCTGTCGGCGCCGGACAGGGTCTCCAGGCCGCCGACCAGTTCGACCAGTTTCAGCTGATCGAGCGGGCGCTTGCCGGCCAGCGACTCGAGCGACAGTTCGAGCCGGTCCATGGCCAGCAGGATCACTTCTGCGAGCAGTTCCGAGAAGCCGATCTCGCCGGCGCGCAGCCGCGCCAGCAGCGTCTCGATCGGGTGGGTGATGGCCACGCCGAGCTCCACCTTGCAGATAGCGGCATTGCCCTTGACGTTGTGCAGGGCGCGAAACAGGTCGGCGATCAGGGCCATGTCCCCCGGCGTCGCCTTGAGTCGGGCGATGTCGCGTTCGATGTTCGGCACCTGGTCGGTCAGATCGTCGATGAATTCCTGCAGCGATTCACGATCGGCGACCTGAGACTGGAGCAAGGCGGTGATATCCATGGGTCGGCCTCTGCGGGGTGATTCCTGGAACTTACGGCAGGCGCGCGCAGCCCCTAGGTCTGGCTCCAGGAGTCCCTGAGGGTCACGGTCCGGTTGAATACCGGCCGACCGTCCTGGGAATCGACGCGGTCGGTGACGAAATAGCCGTGGCGTTCGAACTGGAAGCTCTGCTCCGGCTGCGCGGCTCTCAGGGCAGGTTCCAGGTAGGCGGTGATGAGCTTCTTGCTGTCGGGGTTGAGGTCGGCGAGGTAGTCGCGCTCCTCACCCTGTTCCTTGGCACCCGGATGCGGGCGGGAAAACAGCCGGTCGTAGAGCCTCACCTCGGCCGGATAGGCGTGGCGCGCCGAGACCCAATGCAGGTTGCCCTTGACCTTGTAGCCGTCGGCGCCCGGCGTGCCCGATTTGGAGTCGGGCAGGTATTCGCAACGGACGCTGACGACCCGGCCCTCGGCATCGTGCTCCGCGCCGACGCACTTGACCACGAAGCCGTAGCGCAGACGCGCCATGTTGCCCGGATAGAGGCGGTGGTAGCCCTTGGTCGGCTGGTCCATGTAGTCATCGCGCTCGATCCACAGCTCCTTCGAGAAAGGGATTTCGCGCTTGCCGAGCTCGGGCTTCAAGGGATGGTTGGGGGCGTGGCAGATCTCCTCCTGTTCCTCGGGGTAGTTGTCGATCACCAGCTTGAGGGGATCGAGCACGGCGATGCGGCGCGGCGCACGCTCGTTGAGGTCCTCGCGCATGCAGTCCTCCAGCAGGCTCATGTCGATCCAGGAGTCCGACTTGGAGACGCCGATGCGCTCGGCGAACAGGCGGAAGCCGGCCGGCGTGAAGCCGCGGCGGCGGGCGCCGACCAGGGTGGGCATGCGCGGATCGTCCCAGCCGTCGGTGTGCCCCTCTTCGACCAACTGGATCAGGCGGCGCTTGGAGAGCACGACGTAGGTCAGGTTGAGCCGGGAGAATTCATACTGGCGCGGCAGCGGCCGATTGAGCAGGCCCAGCGCCGCGAGCTTTTCGTTGAGCCAGTCGTAGAGCGGCCTATGGTCCTCGAACTCGAGCGTGCAGATCGAGTGGGTGATGTTCTCCAGCGCGTCCGAGATGCCGTGGGCGTAGTCGTACATCGGGTAGAGGCACCACTTGTCGCCGGTGCGGTGATGGGCCCCGTGGCGGATGCGGTAGGCGATCGGGTCGCGCAGGTTGAGATTGGGCGAGGCCATGTCGATCTTTAGACGCAGCACGTGGGCGCCGTCGGCGAATTCGCCGGCTCTCATGCGCCGGAACAAGTCTAGGTTCTCGGCCGGCGACCGGTCCCGGTGCGGCGAATTCCTGCCCCCTTCGGTCAGCGTGCCGCGGTGCTCGCGGATGGCCTCGGCGGACTGGCTGTCCACGTAGGCGAGACCGGCCGTGATCAGCGCCTCGGCGAATTCGTAGAGCCAGTCGAAGTAGTCCGAGGCGTAGTAGAGGTTGTCGCCCCAGTCGAAGCCCAGCCAATGCACCGCGTCGATGATCGAGTCGACGTACTCCTGTTCTTCCCTGGCCGGGTTGGTGTCGTCGAAGCGCAGGTGGCAGGCGCCGCCATAGTCGCGCGCCAGGCCGAAGTTGAGGCAGATGCTCTTGGCGTGGCCGTAGTGGAGGTAGCCGTTGGGTTCGGGCGGAAAGCGGGTGCGGATCCTGGCCGGATCGGGCGGCGCCTCGGCCTGGAGCGCGGCCGGGCCTGGGCGGCCGGAGAAGCGGCGGGTTGCGTACCGGCCCGTGGCCAGATCGTCCTCGACGATGTTGCGGATGAAATTGGCGGTGAGCTTGTCGGCGGACATGGCGTTGCGGGGGGTTGCAATGAGAGGCGGCCATTTTAACGGCAAAGCCGCCGCCCCGCCGTGTAAAATGCGGCCATGATTCATGGTCGCGCCGGCCACCCTGCTGCCAACCAAATGAAGCCGGGTGACTCGGCTGCTGCGCTGGCACGCATCGAAGCCCGCCTGGCGGCGAGGCCCGCAATGCTCTACGACGAGGACTTGCCGATCGCGGCGCGGCGGGCCGAGATCGCCGAGGCGATCCGCGCGCATCAGGTGGTCATCGTCTGCGGCGAGACCGGCTCGGGCAAGACCACGCAATTGCCCAAGATCTGCCTCGAACTGGGCCGCGGTTGCGCCGGCCTGATCGGCCACACCCAGCCGCGCCGCATCGCCGCGCGCGCCACCGCCGCGCGCATCAGCCAGGAGCTGAAGAGCGAGCTCGGCCGCCAGGTCGGCTACAAGATCCGCTTCACCGACCGCGTCTCGCCTGAGACTTACGTCAAGCTGATGACCGACGGCATCCTGCTCGCCGAGACCCAGACCGATCCGCTGCTTCGGCAGTACGACACGATCATTCTCGACGAGGCGCACGAGCGTAGCCTGAACATCGACTTCCTGCTCGGCCACCTCAAGCAGCTGCTGCCCAGGCGGCCGGATCTGAAGCTCGTCGTCACCTCGGCGACCCTCGATGCCGAGCGTTTCTCCAGGCATTTCGAGGGTGCCCCGGTATTCGAGGTCTCCGGCCGCCTCTACCCGATCGAGTTGCGCTGGCGCCCGATCATTCAGGACCTGTCCCCCGGCCCCCTTCCCCGGGAAGGGGGTGACGGGGGTTCGCGTAGCTCACCGTCCGGCGCTGCGCCGGGCTCGGCGCCCCCCAGTGGCCCAAGGCCACTTCCTCCGGGGCGAGGGACTTCCTTCGGGGCGCGGCCCTTCGCCCAGCGCGACGATCAGGATACAGACATCAACGACGCCATCGTCGCTGCGGTGGATGAGGCGCACCGCGCCGGTCCCGGCGACGTGCTGGTGTTCCTGCCCGGCGAACGCGAGATCCGCGAGGCCGCCGAAGCCTTGCGCAAGCACCACCCGCCAGCCACCGAGATTATCTCGCTGTTCGCGCGCCAGTCGGCGCAGGAGCAGTCTCGCGTCTTCCAGCCGCACCAGGGGCGGCGCGTGGTGCTGGCGACCAACGTCGCCGAGACTTCGCTCACCGTGCCGGGGATACGCTATGTCGTCGACACCGGCTTGTCCCGGGTCAAGCGCTACTCGCACCGCAACAAGGTGGAACAACTGCAGGTGGAGCCGATCTCCCAGGCCGCCGCCAACCAGCGCGCCGGCCGCTGCGGGCGCGTTGCCAGCGGCATCTGCTTCCGCCTTTATAGCCAGGAGGATTTCGACAAGCGGCCGCCCTACACCGACCCGGAGATCCTGCGCGCTTCGCTGGCCGGCGTGATCCTGCGCATGAAGACGCTGAACCTGGGCGGCGTCGAGGACTTTCCTTTCCTGCAGCCGCCGCCGCCGAGGATGATCGCCGACGGCTACAGGCTGCTCAATGAGCTGGGCGCAGTCGATGAGGGCAACGAGCTGACCGAGGTCGGCGGTGAGTTGGCCAGACTGCCGACCGACCCCAAGCTCGGGCGCATGATCCTGGCGGCGAGGACCGAGGGCGCGCTGCGCGAAGTGCTGATCATCGCCGCCGCCCTGTCCTTGCAGGACGTCCGGGATAGGCCGGCAGAACAGGCGGCGAGCGCCGATCAGGCGCACGCCAAATGGAAGGATGAGAAATCCGAGTTCCTTTTTTATCTCAAGTTGTGGGCCGCCGCCGACGAGGTGTTTTGCCACGAATCCCAGCCCAAGCAGCGCCAATGGTGCCGCCGGAACTTTGTCTCCTGGCTGCGGTTGCGCGAGTGGCGCGATATCCACGGCCAGCTCCACGCCGTCTGCGCCGAGCACGGCTGGAGGGAGAATGAGCTGCCGGCCTCTTTCGAGGCGATTCATCGGGCGCTGCTCGCCGGCCTGCTCGGCCACGTCGGCTTGAAGAGCGAGGAAGAAGGGCATTATCTCGGCGCGCACGGCATCAAGTTTTACCTCCATCCGGGCTCCAGCCTCGCCAGAAAAGCCGGGCGCTGGGTGATGGCGGCTGAGCTCATGGACACTTCGCGCCTCTATGCGCGCACCGTCGCCAGAATCGAGCCGGAATGGCTGGAGCGGGTGGGCGCCCATCTGATCAGGCGCCACGTCTATGAGCCGCACTGGGAGAAGTCTTCCGGCCAGGTGGTGGCGTGGGAGCGCGCCACCTTGCATGGCCTGCTGCTCTATGCCAAACGCCGGGTGGCCTTCGGCGGCAAACCCCAGGAAGCGGCGCTCGCCCGGGAGTTGTTCATCCGCGGCGCCCTGGTGGACGGCGACTTGCATGAGGACTTCGTCCGGCGCGCGAAATTTTTTCAGCACAACCGCAAGCTCATCGCCGAGATCGAACAGCTCGAGCACAAGTCGCGCCGCCCCGACGTGCTGGTGGATGAGGAACTGATCTATGCCTTTTACGACGCCAAGATCCCCGGCGGCATCACCACGCTCGCCGCCTTCGAACACTGGCTGCGCATCGCTGAGCGGGAGCAGCCGCGCCTGCTGATGCTGGAGCGTGAGCAGCTGATGCGCCACGAGGCCGCCGGCATCACCACCGATGCCTTTCCGCATCAGCTTGAGTTCCACGGCCGGAGGCTCGAGCTCTCCTATCATCATGATCCAGGGGCGGCCGACGACGGCGTCACCCTGACGCTGCCCTTGGGGAGCGTTAACCAGGTCTCGGCCAACCGCTGCGAATGGCTGGTGCCGGGTCTGCTCGCGGAGAAGGTGAAGCAGCTGTTGAAGACCCTGCCGCAGCGATTCCGCAGCCGCCTGATGCCGCTCGATGCCTTCGCCGAGGTGTTCTGCGATCAAGACCATGACCTCGAAGAGCCGCTGGTGCGGGCGCTGACCCGCGCCGTCGAGGAGCGTCTGGCCATGAAGTTGCCGCTCGACGCCTTCCGTCCCGGCGAGCTGCGGCCCCACCTGGCTATGAATTACCGGCTTCAGGACGAGCACGGCGGCACCCTGGCCATTTCACGATCGCTGGCGGAGTTGCGGGAAAAATACGGCGGCCGCGTCGAGCAGAGCTTCGCGCAAGCGGTGGTCGTTCGGGAACCCGGAGAGGGAGAGTCGTCGGGGCTCACTTCCTGGAGTTTCGGCGACCTGCCCGAGCTCCAGGAAGTCACCGTTGCCGGCCGCAAGCTGGCCGGCTTCCCGGCCCTGGTGGACGGCGGCGAGAGCGTTTCCTTGCGCGTCTTCGATACCCCGGAGAAGGCGCAGACGGAGCATCGCGCCGGTCTGCGCCGGCTGTTCGCGCTCGGCCTCAAGGAGCAGTTGAAGTATGTCCAGAAGAACCTCGGCGTGCGCGACCTGGTGCTGCGGTGCATGAACCTGTTCTCCGAGCGGGAATTGCAGGAGCAGTTGCTCGCCGCGACCCTGGAGCGGACCTGCATGATGGCGCCGCTGCCGGCGAGTGAGGTACAGTTCGAGCAACGCCTGGCCGCGGCGAAGCCGCGCATCGCGCTGGTGGCCCAGGAGATGGCCAGGCTCGCCGGCACCATCCTCGGCGAATACGCGGTGTTGCAGAAGAAGCTCCCCGCGGCCAGGGCTTTCCCGACGGCGGTGGCCGACATCGCTGCCCAATGCGCTGCGCTGCTCGACAAGGGCTTCGTCCTGGCCACGCCCTTCGAGCGTCTGCAGCACTTCCCGCGCTACCTCAAGGCGGCCTCCCTGCGTCTGGAAAAACTGCGCAGCGATCCGGCCAGGGACGCTGCGGCGATGGGCGAGTGGCAGCGGCTCGCCAAACCCTTCGAGCGCGAACGCGCGGCGCGGCAGCGGGCCGGCGTAGCCGATCCCTTCCTGGAGGAGTTCCGCTGGCTGCTGGAAGAACTGCGGGTGTCGCTATTCGCCCAGGAATTGCGTACGCCAACGCCGGTATCGGTGAAGCGGCTGAGCAAGACCTGGGAGTCGCGGGTCCACCACCATTGAGGAGAAGACCATGGGATTTGGCGCTATCATCATCGGCGATGAAATCATGCGCGGCAAGCGGGCCGACAAGCACTTTGCCAAGCTGATCGAACTGCTGGCGCTGCGCGGCCTGCACCTCGACTGGAGCGCTTATCTCGGCGACGACCGCCGCCGGCTGACCGAGACGCTCGCGCTCTCCCTCAAGACCGAGGATGTCGTATTTTGCTTCGGCGGCATCGGCGTGACCCCCGACGATCACACCCGCCAGGCCGCCGCCGCCGCGGCCGGCGTGCCGCTGAGCCTGCATCCCGAGGCGGAAGCCGAGATCCGCGCACGCTTTGCCCAGACGGGCACCGAGGTGACCCACGATCGCCTGCAGCTGGGCGAGTTCCCCGTCGGCAGCCGGATCATCCCGAATCCCTTCAACCGCATCCCGGGCTTCTCGTTCGCCGACCACCACTTCTTTCCCGGTTTCCCGCAGATGGCCCACCCGATGCTGGAGTGGGTGCTCGACAGTTACTATCGCGAGCGCTTTCACCAAGTGCCGGAAGCGGAACGGGCGATCATCGTCTGGGAGGGCAACGAAGGCACATTGCTCGGCTTGATGCGCCGCATCGAAGCCACCCACGCCGGGATCTCGGTATTCAGCCTGCCTTCATTCGGCGGCGCCGCGAAGCGCCGCCATATCGAGCTCGGCGTCCGCGGCGATCCGGCGCAGGTGCCTGCCGCGATGCTGGAGATCCGCGCCGAGGTGTCGCGCCTGGGCTTCCAGTGGGAGGAGCTGAAACCCCGGCCGGGGCCGGGGTCTGAGGAATCAAAACGCGAGCCCTGATCGGGCTCGATGGCGCGCCGGTCAGGCAGCCTTCTTGACCTTGGCGGCGGCGCCGGCGGCCTTGACGGTGGCGCTGGTGGCGGCGGCCATGTTGGCTTCGGCGATCTCGGCGACCTGCTTGGCCGCCTTGCTCATGCTGTCATAAGCCGAATTGGCCGCAGCGATCGCGGACTTGACGGCGGCGACGGCGACGTCGGAGCCGGCCGGGGCGTTCTTGGCAGCCTTGTCGAGGGCGGAGGCGACGTTCCTGTTTACTTCGGCGAATTGCGACTCGATGATCTTCGACACTTCTTCCTGCGTCCGGGTGGCGATCTCATAGACGCCGCGCGAGTAGGCGATGAGCTTCTCGACCGAAGGCTGGGCCAGAGTGGTCTGCAGACCGACCAACTGTTGTACGTCCTTGACGCCCAGCAATGCCTTGGCGTTTGCCATGCCGTCCTCAAGGAAGGAACGGGCGGTATTGAGATTCAGTGCGGCGAGCCGTTCGGCGCTGGCGAAAGCGGTGTTGGCCAGGGTCAGAAAGGTTTCGACGTTGGCTTTGTTGGCGCTGGCGAGGTTCTCAGGGGTGGCGATCATGATTCTCTCCTTGAATTGATGGAATTAGCGTGCTGCCTCCCGACCTGATGAATGTTGCGGCGCAGCATGGTTTCATTATAGAAAGGAAATAACCGTTGTCAAGTTATTTTTGTGCAGCGCAGCAATATTAGGGTATTATGATTTATTGTTTTGTTAACAATCTCTTGCTTTCTGATCCCGAGTATCAGCCGGCACCGAGAAGGGCGACGTTGCGGCACTGCATCGAGTCTGGCAGGTGCTCCTCAGGCATTCTTGAAGTCCGGCTTGCGCTTTTCAACGAAGGCGGACATGCCTTCCTTCCGGTCTTCCAGGGCAAAGGCGGCATGAAAGGTCCGGCGCTCGAACAGCAGGCCCTCGGCGAGCGAGGATTCGAAAGCGCGATTGACGGACTCCTTGATCATCATCACCACCGGCAAAGAGAAGCCGGCGATCGTCGCTGCAGCAGCCAGGGCCTCATCGATCAATTTGTCCGCAGGGACGATGCGCGAGACCAATCCCGCGCGTTCGGCTTCGGCCGCATCCATCAGACGCGAGCTCAGGCACATGTCCATCGCCTTGGCCTTGCCGACCGCGCGCGGCAAGCGCTGGGTGCCCCCGGCGCCGGGCAGGATCCCGAGCTTGATCTCGGGCTGGCCGAATTTGGCGTTGTCGGCGGCGATGATGAAGTCGCACATCATCGCCAGCTCGCAACCGCCGCCCAGCGCAAAGCCGGCCACCGCGGCGATGATCGGTTTGCGGCAACGGCCGACGCGATCCCAGTTGCGGCTGATGTAATTGGCCTGGTACACGTCCATATAACCCCAGTCCTTCATCGCCGCTATGTCGGCACCGGCGGCGAAGGCCTTCTCAGAGCCGGTGATGACGATGCAGCCGACGTCGTCGTCGGCCTCGAAACCGTCCAGCGCGATGCCTACTTCGTCGATCAGGGCATCATTGAGCGCATTCATGGCCTTGGGCCGATTCAGCGTGATCAGCCCGACCTTGCCCCGACCTTCGACGATGATGTTTTCGTAAGCCATGTTCATTACTCCTGAGCTGGGGTTGTGACTCCCGGCGCCGCCTTGGCCGGTGCCGTACTGTCGCTGCGCCTGGGTTGGATCACGGCACGGACCCGGTTGTCCTGGCCCGGACCCGAAGGCGCGATGGTGCCGGCCGGGCCGCTGGTGACCAGATAGTTCTCGGTCTTGCCGTCGTAGGAAATGTACTGGCCGCGCACCTCGTCTCGTCCGCTCTTGATATGGGCGCGCAGGAAGAACTGGGCCTTCTCGGTCTTGCCGTCGTATTCGATGCGTTCGGCTTCACCCTCGATGTAATCATTCCTGCCGTCGCGCTTCTGGCGGAAGTGGGCCAAACCATCCTCGCCGCCGGTCGCCACGCCGGCCTGAAAGCCGTCTGCATCCTGGGTGACGACCAGCTTCGCGGCACGGATCTGCAGCGTACCCTGGGTGAGCTGAACATGGCCTTCGAAGGTGTGGAGCTTCTTGGCGTCATCCACGGTGATGCGATCCGCTTCGAGGACGACCGGCTTGTCGCGGTCCGCCTTCTCCGCCAGGGCCGTGACGGGGCTGGCGAGCAAGCAGCCAAGGATGATCATGCCGGCGACAGGTTTCATGGGGTAGCGACCTTGTTTCGGTAAATGATGCCGTGGGCCTTGCCCGTCAGTTGGAAAACCTGGGCCTTGTTGTTGACCTCGAGGCCGCCGCCGGTGATGACGCTCTGGCCCTGGGTGATGGTGACCGGTACGTTGCTGCGGGCGATTTCCTGGTCGGGATAGACATTCAGCTCGGTGGTGGTCACCACCAGTTCCGGGCTGTCCGCGGTGGCTGCGCGCACCAGACGCACGTCGCCGACGAGGCGGACTTCCTTGCCTTCCTTGGTGAGCCAGGCCTGTCGGGCGGTGACCTGGGTCCGCCGGTCGGCGCCGTAATAGGTCAGCGCCGGCGCGCTCACCTCGGTGCTGTCGTCATCGGTGTAATGGAGCATCTTCTGCGCGGTCAGCACCTGCTGCAGTCCACCGTCGAGGTTGTAGCGACGCACCGTGAAGTTGTTGACGATGAAGTCGGGGTCGTGGCGCCCCCGGCCGTCGTCGCGGACAGCGTCGCTCTGGGTGGTACGCTCGAGCCAGAAGGTGAGGGCGGCCAAGAGCATCAACAGCAGCAGCGGCAACAGGTTGGTGCTGGAGAGCTTCATAGGCGGGGCGCCAGATAAGGAGCCAAGGCGGCATCGAGCTTGCCTTGGGCCGAGAGAATCAGTTCGCAGACTTCGCGCACGGCGCCGCGCCCGGCGGTTGCCCGGGAGACGTAATCGACGCGCTCTCGCACCGCCGCGTGGCCGCCGGGGACGCTGGCGGAAAAGCCGCAGGCACAGAGCAGCGGCAGATCGACCACGTCGTCGCCCATGTAACCGACGTCGGCAAAGTCCAGCCCCAGGCCGTCCAACAGCCCCTGCATGGCGCTGCGCTTGTCCGCGACGCCCTGGCAGAGCAAGTCGATGCCGAGGTTTTGCGCACGCAGCTCCACCGCGCGCGAGCTTCGCCCAGTGATGATGGCGAGCCGGATGCCGGCACCGGCGAGCATCTTCAGGCCGTGACCGTCGATGCTGCTGAAAGCCTTCATCTCGTCGCCCTGGGCCGTGAAGTAGAGCGTGCCGTCGGTTAGCACGCCGTCGACGTCGAAGGCCATCAGCTTCAGTTTGCGTGCGCGGTCCGGGGTGGGCATCACACCACCTTGGCGCGGAACAGGTCGTGCATGTTGAGTGCGCCGCAGAGGCCGCCGTCAGCGTCTACGACCAGCAACTGCAGGATCTTGTGCTCCTCCATCAGTTGCACCGCCTCGACCGCGAGGCGCTCGGGCAGGATGGTGCGCGGCCGGCGCGTCATGACCTCCCCGACCGAGGTATGGCGCAGATCGCCGAACTTCTCCATGGCGCGGCGCAGGTCGCCATCGGTGAAGATGCCAGCGAGCGCCTGATCTTCCGAGATGACGGCGGTCATCCCCATGCCGCCCCTCGAAATGGCCGTGATCGCCTCGGGCACCGACGTTTTTTCACCCACCCTCGGCACGGAGAGCGCCGGGCGCATGACGTCCCGGACGTGGGTCAGCAGCCTGCGGCCGAGCGCGCCGCCGGGATGGGAACGGGCGAAGTCCGCGGCCGAGAAGCCCCGGGCATCCAGGAGCGCCACGGCCAGCGCGTCGCCCAGCGCCAGCGCCGCCGTCGTGCTGGCGGTGGGGGCGAGATTGAGCGGGCAGGCTTCCTCCTTGACGCCGGCGTCGAGATAGGCGTCTGCTTCCCTGGCCAGCGACGATTGCGGATTGCCGGAGATCGCGATCAGCCGGGCGCCCTGGCGCTTGATGAGCGGCACGATGGTCAGCAGTTCGTCGTTCTCGCCGGAGTAGGACAGGGCGATCAGCACGTCGTCCTGGGTGATCATCCCCAGGTCGCCATGCACCGCTTCGGCGGCGTGCACAAAATGTGCAGGGGTCCCTGTGCTGGCCAGGGTCGCCGCGATCTTGCGGGCGATGTGGCCGGACTTGCCGATGCCGCTGACGATGACCCGACCGCGGCAGGCCAAGATCAGTTCGAGCGCGCTGAGAAAGCCGCAGCCCAAGCCATCGCCCAGGGCGGCAACCGCTTCTGCTTCGATCTGCAGCACCCGTCGGGCCATGTCCAGGGCGCGCGAGTTGGCAGGGGTGGCAGTGGGCTTGCCGGTTTGGCTCATGTTGGCTATGCAGTTATGATCTTGCCAATTATAACCGCGCCGCTGCCTTTACATGGGCAACACCCTCGAACTCGTCGTGCTACTCCTGGCCTCGGCCGTGCTGGTGATCGCGCTGTTCCGCGCGCTCAATCTGCCGCCGGTGCTAGGCTACCTGCTGGTCGGCGCGGCCATCGGGCCGCACGCGGGCAATCTCCTACCCGAGTCGGCCGAGCCGCGCCGGTTGGCGGAGTTCGGCGTGGTGTTCCTGATGTTTACCATCGGCCTCGAATTCTCCCTGCCGCGGCTCACGAGCATGAAACGCATCGTCTTCGGCCTTGGCCTGGCGCAGGTATTGGTCACCGCGGCCGCGATCCTACTCGCCGCCTGGTCGTTGGGGCTGTCGTGGCAAGGGGCGCTGGCGCTAGGCGGCGCGCTGGCGATGTCATCGACCGCGGTGGCCAGCAAGCTCCTGGTGGAACGCTCGGAGCTGGACTCCGCCCACGGCAGTCAGGTCATGGGCGTGCTGCTGTTCCAGGACATCGCCGTGGTGCCGCTGTTGATTCTCCTGCCGGCGCTCGCCGGCGCTAGCGATTCGCTCGCTGGAACGCTGGGCACAGCCGCGTTGAAGGCAGCTGCGGTGCTGGCCGTGGTGCTGTTCTTCGGGCAGCGCCTGATGCGCGCGTGGTTTACCGTCGTCGCCAGGCGCAAATCGGCCGAGCTGTTCATGTTGAACGTGCTGCTGATCACCCTGGGTCTGGCCTATCTGACCCAACTCGCCGGCCTGTCGCTGGCGCTGGGCGCCTTCCTGGCGGGAATGCTGATCTCCGAGACGGAATACCGCTTCGAGGTCGAGCAGGACATCAAGCCGTTCCGCGACGTGTTGCTCGGCCTGTTTTTCATCACCATCGGCACCCTCCTCGATCCGGGCCTGATCGCGGCCCATTTCCTGGCGGTCATCGCCGTGCTGGCCGGATTGCTGGCGCTGAAGCTTTTCATCGCCGCCGGTCTAGCGCGGCTGTTCGGCGCGGCGCCCGGGGAGGCGCTGCGCACCGGCCTGTGGCTTTGCGCCGGCGGCGAGTTCGGCTTCGTGCTCCTGGGGCTGGTGATCGATCAGCGGCTGGTCGGCGGCGACCAGGTGCAGGTGGTGCTGGCCGCGCTGGTGCTGTCGCTGTTGGCCCTGCCGCTGCTGATCCACTTCAGCGACCGGATCGTGCTGCGCCTGATCGCCTCGGAATGGCTGATGCGCTCGATCGCCCTGACCCAGATCGCCGCCCGCTCGATCACCAGCGACAAACACGCCATCCTCTGCGGCTACGGCCGGACCGGTCAGCACCTGGCGCGTTTCCTGGAAAAGGAGAACGTCTCCTACGTTGCGCTCGATCTCGACCCGGAGCGCGTGCGCGAAGCGGCTGCGGCCGGCGATACCGTGGCCTACGGCGATGCCTCCAGGCGCGAGTCCTTGATCGCAGCCGGCATTCATCGCGCCGATGTGGTGGTGGTGACTTCGAACGATCCCCAGCTCGCCCTGCGGGTACTCCACCACGTGCGCGAGTTGCGGCCGGGACTGCCGGTGGTGGTGCGCGCCGCCGAGGACTCGGACGTCGAGCGCTTCGCCGCCGCCGGAGCGGCGGAGGTGGTGCCCGAGGCGCTGGAGTCCTCGGTGATGCTGGCAACCCACGCCCTGGCACTGCTCGGCGTGCCCATGCATCGCGTCATCAAGCGTCTGCGCGAGATGAGGGAGCAGCGCTATGTGCTGCTGCGCGGCTTCTTTCACGGCGCCACCGACAGCAGCGATCAACTCTCCGAGGCGCAGCAGCCGCGCCTGCATTCGGTCGTGCTGACGACGGGTGCGCGCGGCATCGGTAGCCATCTGGGAGAGCTGGCGCTGGACGAAGTCGGGGCGACCGTCTCGGCCATCCGCCGTCGCGGTATCCGTCGCGTCGATTGCGGTCCCGAGACCCGCCTCGAGGCCGGCGATGTCGTCGTCGTGCTTGGGGTGCCCACGGCCGTGGCGGCGGCCGAGGAGCGCTTGCTCAAGGGTCGGGTTTAGCACCTGCTCCTCGGCATAAACACCCGGGGTTGTCACCGGATAGAAGCTTCCTGATGACAAACGGGCACTAGATCGACTTGCACACCGTATACTGCTCGGATTCGTCTGCCACGTTGTAGCCGTCGGCATTGGACAGCGCGGTACTTCGGGTGATGTTGACCGGGCAGCCCCGGGCCACCGCACTCTTGTGCTGGCTGTAGGCGCGCAGGGAGCCCGTTCCCGGGCGGCCGTCATCGACCCGGATGTCGAGTGCCTCGGCGATCTTGCCGCTGAGATTGGTCGAGCACAGAACCAGGCCGCCGATTTCGATCGCGGTCGCGGGGCCTGTTCCCGTCTGGACGCCGATGAGACCACCCAGCGCGTTTTGGGGTTGCGCGCTGCTGGCCGGGTCTCCCGCCACCAGACCGGATAGGCGCAGATGCCGCCAGAAATTGGTCGACTCGCTGGCGCTACCCGGGTCGGCGCAGAACTCCCCGCCGACCGTTCCGCCCCGGTCTCCGCTGGGCACGTCGGCGCCCCAGCGCAACGATGCGCCGCTATCGTCGCCGGGCAGACTGGCGTAACGATCCTGATAGGCATAGACGGCGGCGGCAGTGCCGCTCAAGTCATTGGCGAGACTCCTGATCCTGGCGCTGTTGATCAGCTCTTGACCCTTGAGCACGCCGCCCAGCAGCAAGCCGACGATGACCAGCACGATGGCGATTTCGACGAGGGTGAAACCCGGTTGTCTATGGGACATCTTGACCTCCATCCATCAATGCATATGTCATGGAATGAGTGTCCAGGATTCGGGCGCCTCGGTCAAGACTTGCCCTGCGTTCAGGGCAGGCGGCCGGCGGCGACCATGCGGTTGTAGAGTATGTTCGGCGATAGCCAGACCAGCAGGTCGTCGAATTCGCCACCGGGGGCACCGGCCGGTGCCTCCTCGTGGGCGACGAAGACGCGGTCACCGTTTAGGTTGGCCGCCTCGTCGGCGCCCCGGCCGGCCGTCGCCGAATTCCGCCCGGTCGAGAAGACGACGGCGACGGCGGCCCTGCTCAAGGCGCTGCCCGCGGTGCAGTCGGCGTTGGCCGACCCCGGGCGGCTGATCGAGACGCTATCCCGGCAGATTTGCAGGTCGGCGGCGGGCGGTGATCCATTCTCGCGCCAGAATTTGGCGATGCCGTTGCTGGTCGTGAAGCTACCGGGAGCCGCGGCAGGTGCCGCGGTGACGGCGTAGCGCAGCCGATTGCCCCAGGCGTCCAGGACATAGCCCTGGTTGTCGCTCGGCGACAGTCCCAGGGTCACGCCGGGCAAGAAGCCGTCGGCCACCCCGCCGACACTCAAGGGGCAGGCGCCGACACCCGCTTCGGCGCCGCCGGCGCCAGCTGCGGCCGGACAGGGCAGCCGGCCATTGGCGACGGCGAAGCCCTGCAGGGCTTCGCGCGCCTGGTGCAGGCTGCTGCGCGTCTCTGCCGTCCGGCGCAAATCGATCTGGGTCGCCAGGGGCATCAGCATGCCGCCCGCGAGCAAGCCGACGACAACCAGCACGATCGCCAGCTCGGGCAGGGAGAAGCCTATGCTCTCGCCCCTCATGGGCACGGCGCGACCCTCAAACCGGTATCGATGCAGTAGAGCCGGTCATTGAAACTGGCGGAGGCCGGCCCGCTCCGATAGTCGGCATCGCCCCCGGCATCGGGATGGCTGGCGCTGTTGCGGTCTTCGAGGTAATTGGCGATCCGGGCCTTGTCTGCGGGAGACTTGCGGCGCTGGCCGGCGAGTCTGTCGTTCGCGAACATGACGATGGCGGCGTAGGCGCCGGAACCGTCGGTACTCAGGCATGGAGGGCACGCGCCGGGCGGCGCCGCGGCCGGAGCGAAGCCGCCGGCGGTGGCGTAGAAGAGCTGGTCCTTCCAGTTCTTGTACCACTCGTCATCCTTGGCCGTCCAGACCTCCGGGCAAGCGCGGTCGAGGTTGTCCGAGCCCATAGCGTTGTCGGTCGCGCTCCGCGAATGCTTGAGACGAAACGGCAGCCGTCCCGAGAGGGCGCCGACCTGGTCCTCGTAGCTGGTGTTGGCAGAATAGTCGGCGAGCGCCAGCGGCGCCGCCCAGGGCAGACGCCGGTCGTCCGGCCCGGCAGCGTTTCTTGCGCCATAGGCGGCGATGCACTGCGTCATGCCCCGGGTCAAACCGTCGAGCGCCGCCTGAAAGTCGGCGCGTTTCTTGATCGCGGCGAAGATGTCGTGCGGAGTGACGACGATCAAGCGGTCATTGACGCCGTTGCCGGCGCCGCCGGCAATGAAGGTCGACACCGCGCCGGCGCCATGCGCGGGCGCCGAATTGTCGGCGCCGCCGTAGGCCTCGAGATAATTGGCCGGCTTGTGATTGCCGCCGCAGATGGCGATGTCAGCAGCCGGGCTGCGGTCTTGTACTCCCGTGGCGGGGCCAGGCGCGAAAATGACCGCGGCGGCACGCTCTTCGGCCTCGGCGCCGGCGATCATCGAGCGGCCATCGGCGCCTTGCACCGCCAGTTGGCCGTCGGTATCCCAGTTCATCACGTCGGTGCCGGGATTGTTCTTGTAGCTGCCCGACACGGCGTACCAGAGGCACTCGCGGGAGCCGTCCTTCAGCGCTTCCAGGCCCAGGGTCCGCCACGGCAAGCGTCCGATGGCGCTGTCGTTCTTCGTGCCGCAGGACGGGTCGGCGCTGCCTTCGGGCGCGGCCGAGTTCCCCGATTCCGGACAGGGGAGATAGCCCGGCACCTTGTTCGGATGCGCATCGCCATAGGTGAGCGCATAGGCGATCAGCGCTTCCTTAGCTTGGGCCAGGGCGGCGTCGCTGATTTCGTCGCGCCTCGACTTTATCCGGGCGGGGGTCAGCTGCCCGACGAACAGCGTCAGGGCCGCCAGCACCAGCAAGGCGAGCAGCATCAGTAATGCCAGTCCCTGCTGCCGGAGGCTCGCGGTGCAGCGTAGCGCGTTCATCGTTTCCCGCCGCGGATGCGGATGCTGCCGCCGGCCAGGCCATCGTCCCGCTTCCGCGTGGCGCGGTTGACCGATTCGCCGACCCGCAGTCTCACCGGGGCGCCGCCCTGGATGCCGAGCGTGACGCGGGACGGATCCTGTGGTGAGGGGAAGATGCGGATGCCTGGAATCCCCCCGCGCTGCGCCACGCCGTTGATCCATATCACGGTTCTGCCATCGGAGCGGCGCACGACGCCGTCGATGACCAGCAGGGCGCTGTCCGTCGGCGGCTGCCGGTCGCCGTTGCGCTGCCTATCGAGCCTGCTGCGCTGTTCGGGGGTGAAGAACAGGCTGCCGAGACCGGCCGCCAGCGCCGGCCGGGTAGCGGACGTCAGCGCCAGGGCGACGGCAAGTGTCGCAAGGGCTGCCGCCGGCGCTGCAGGAGTCGCGCTCATTTCCCTTCGCCCAGGGTGATCCAGTCGATGCTGCACGTCGCTGCGAGCAGGGCCGCCGCCCCCTGCGGTTCGCCGCTATCCGGCAGCCGCTCCAGCCTGCAGCTGCGCAGGCGAGTGTAGGCGCTTGCTGTGGCGCGCAGGTCGGAGAGAAAGCCGAGCAGATCCTCCTCGTGCAGCAATTGCAGCTCTAGCGTCATCTTGCTGGACATCAGTTCGACTCCAGCATCGCCGCGTTCGATCGGCTGCTGCGGCGCCAGCTCGAAACGCAAGGCGAAGATTCCCCGCTGCGCCTTGATCCGATGGATCTGTTCGACCCATGAGAGCCGGTCCTCCTGGCCGAGGTAGCCGTGTTTCTTGAATTCGCGGTAGCGGGCGAGCGTTCGCCCGATTGCTTGTTCCTCGCCGTGCGTTCCCGACAGCCGGTGCTGCATTTCCTGACGCTGCGCCAGTGCCCGGCCGTGGCTCTGGCGCGCCGTCTGCACCAGCCCCAGTGAGACCAGCACCAAGCCCACGCCGCAGAGCGATAGCGTCAAGGCCAGAACGAGGCGCCCGCGGATCAGCGCCAGGTCGCGGAATTCCAGGGGCAGTCTCATGGCAGGGTCACCGTTGCGCCAAGAGGCGCAGCGAGAATTGCGGCGCATCCTGGCGCAAACCCGGGTTCGAATCCGGCTCGCTGCCGCCCTTCAGCGAATGGCTAGAACCGATTTCCAAGGGCAACGCCAAGCTGCTCACCGCCACGGCCTGGTCCAGGCGCAGCACAGCGCTGAAGCGGCCGATGGCGTCGAGCTGGGCGCGCGGGTCGCTCGCCAGTTCCGCAGGCAGCCGGGCGACCATTTCGGTGATGACGCCTCCCGGCTTGCCCTCGGCGGCGCTGTCATTCACGCTCCAGTCGATGCGCTCTATGCTGACGCCGGGAACAGCCTCCAGGGCGCGGCTGATCCGCTGGAACATCGGCTCTAGCGTTGCAGCCTGCCGGTCCAGCCGATCAAGGCGCTCGACCACCGCGCGCTGCCTGCCGTCGTCGATCGGCAGCGACGGCGAGCGCTGGCGGGCTGCTGCAAAGCGCTGCCCGTCGCTTGCCGCCAGGGCGCGAAGCTGCCCGATTTCCTCGTCGAGCCTCCGGTATTCGAATAATTGCACGCCGGCGACGAGCACGCTCCCGATCAGGATCGCGGCGCTCAAACCGGTGAGCGCGAGGCTGAGCCGCCACAGCTGGTAGGAGCGGCGCAATGGGGCGGGGGCGAACTGGGCGCGCGGCGGCCTGCGGATCATCGAGTGCAGAAACATGGCTTCGCTGCACGAATCCTGCGGCGGGGTTTTGAGCCCGCGCTTCTTGGCTGCGGCGCACAGGTCGGCGAAAATGTAGCGGATCTCGCCGGTGTCAATGCAGCGGCCGCGATATTCCGCCAGTTGCCGCGGATGGATCAGCACCACGGTGGTGAGCACCTCGCCCGGATCGATGATGCGCTGGGCGATCAGGTATTGATATATCTTGGCCGACTCCGCTGCGGCGACAGCCGCGGCCTCCTGCGGGCTGCCGGTGCTCAGGCGCGTCAAGCGCGACAAGCGCGGCTGGCCGTTCCCGAACACGATCTGGTGCATGCCGGCGCTGCTCAGGGTCAGCAATTGGAACAGCGGCACCGCGCCGGCGGTTTCGGCGCCGATGCTGCCGGCCAGCAAGGGCGGGGTATAGAGCCCGGCGAGGCGAATCCTGGCTGCAGCGAGCTGCTGGAGCCAGGGTTCGAGCTGCTGATCGCCGGCCAGGGCGGCAAACAGGAGGCGCTCGTAGCCCCGCCCGCCTCTCTCCCGTCCCAGCGGGAGGACGAAGTTCAACCGCGCCCCGTAGAAGTGCTGGCCGAGCTTGCGCGCGAGCAGGGCGGTTCTGTCCTGCCCCCTGACGCGGGGGATGGCCTCGAGTTGGTAGTTGTCCTCGGCTTGCAGGGCGAGCAGGCGGAAAGTGCTGTCGCGGTGCTGCTCCAGGTATCGGGCGAAACCCTCCCGCCCGTTGGCATCGCCGGCGAACTTCGCTTCGAGCGCGATCCGGCCGGCACGCCAAAGGTATGCGCTCAGACGGTCGGTGGCGAGGAGCAGCAGGCGCTGTGGCGTCATGAGTCCTCAGATCCCGATCCCGGTGACGATGTCGTAAATCGGCCCGAGCGCGGCGAGCATTACCCAGCCCAGGATCAGGCCGACCACCAGGGTCAGCAACGGTTCGATCAGCGCCTGCAGGCGTTCGATGGCTTCGCGGACATCGCGGTTGTAAAAGTAGCTGACGTTCAACAGCGCCGTATCCAGGCCGCCGGTGCCTTCGCCGACGCGCAGCATGCGGAGCACCAGGGGTGGGAACAGGCCGACGTTCTGGAATGCCGCGGTGAGACTCTGACCTTCGGCGATCATCCGGCCGGCGCGTACCAGACCATCCTTGATGACGACGTTGCCGACCAGGTTCTCGCTGGCACGGATGGCGTCGATGATCGGGATTCCTGACGAATACATCATGGCGAAGATGCCGGCAAAGCGCGACAGCATGATCTTGCGCAGGACGTTGCCGGTCAGCGGCAGGCCGAGCTTCAGGCGATCGAAGCGGAAGCGAATCGCCGGACTTGCGCGTAACGCAAGCCTGAGGCCGGCGATCATCAGGAATGGGACGAACAGCAGCGAGTAGCCGTAGTGGGCGAGGAAACCTGAGGTGGCGAGCAAGGCCTGGGTCGGCAAAGGCAGGGGCTGCCCCAGGCCCTTGATGAAGATCGCCAGCTTGGGCACCAGATAGATCATCACGAAGCCCGTCACGGCCAGGGTCATCGCGCCCAGCAGGGCCGGGTAGGTGACGAGCTTCCTGCTCTGCGCCGCCAGTTCGTCCTGCCATTTCAGCGATTCGGCCAGGCCCCGCAGCACGTCGGGCAGCATGCCGGTTTCCTCGCCGGCGCTCACCAGGCTGGTGAATACGCCGTCGAAAATGCGCCGGTGCGCCGCCATCGCCTGCGACAGCGTCCTGCCGCCCGCGATGCTCTCGATGAGGCTGGCGACGACCTCGCGGAAACGACGGTTGGCGGCGCTATCGCGCAAGTCGGTGAGGCCCTCGATGATCGGAACCCCAGCGCGCGTCAACTGCTCCAGATGAAAGCAGAAGTTGATCAGCTCGCGGCGGCTGACCGTTCGCCCGCGGCGTCTGGCGCCCCTGACCGGCGCGCCGTTGATGAACTCCAGCCCCATGTGTTTGAGGCGCAGTTCCAGGTCGGCCAGGTTGATCGCGTCGGTCCGTCCGGACACCCGGCGCCCGTCCGCATCGATCGCCCGGTAGCCAAATTGCGGCATCACCTGCGCTCCGTCAGATCGAGCACGCGCGCCACTTCCGCCAGCGACGTCGAGCCGTCCAGGACGCGCCGCAACCCGTCATCGGCGAGGGGGCGAAAACCCTTGCCCAGGGCGGCGTTGCGGATTTCGCGGCGGGTGGCGTGGCGCGCCACCAGCTCGTCGAGGTCGCCGTCCATGCGCAGCAGTTCCATGATCGGGAGGCGGCCGCGATAGCCTCGGAAGTCGCAGGCGGCGCAGCCCACAGCACGATAGAGCAGCGGCGCCACCCGCTCCAGGCCGAACAGGTGTTGTTCCTTCGCTTCGGCCCGGTACGGGCTGCGACAATGCGGACACAGACGACGCACCAAGCGCTGGGCGATGACACCGATGATGTTGCCGGCCATAATGTCGGGCGCGATGCCGATGTCGATCAGCCTGGGGACGACGCCGATGGCCGAGTTGGTGTGCAGCGTGGAATACACCTGGTGGCCGGTCATCGCCGCGCGGAAGGCCATCTCCGCGGTGTGCACGTCGCGGATTTCGCCGACCAGGATGACGTCGGGATCCTGGCGCATCATCGAGCGGATGCCGTTGGCGAAGTCGAGCTTTGCGGTCTCCGCGACCGAAGTCTGGCGGATCATGGGCATCGGGTACTCGACCGGATCCTCGAGGGTCATCACGTTGATGGCCTCGCAGTTGATGTGGCCGAGTATCGAATAGAGGGTGGTGGTCTTGCCGCTGCCGGTGGGGCCCGTGACCAGAACGATGCCCTCGGGACGGGCGATCATCGTGAGCAGCAGTTCCAGCTGCGCGTCGTCCAGGCCCAGTTGGTCCAGCACCAGCAGGGTCCTGTGCCGATCGAGGATGCGCAGCACCAGGTTCTCGCCGTGTAGGGTCGGTTGCGCGGCGGCCCGGAAATCGACCGGGCGGCCGTCGATGTGGGTAGACATGCGGCCGTCCTGGGGTGCCCGCGTCTCGGCGATGTTCATGCCGCACAGCACCTTGATGCGCACCGCCATGGCCGCCCAGTAAGATTTGTGCAGGGCGCGGATCTGGCGCAGGATGCCGTCGATCCGATAGCGGATGCGCAGAAAGCTCGCTTCGGGTTCGAAGTGGATGTCGGAGGCGCCGCGCTTGACGGCGTCGGTGAGCAGCGCGTCCACCAGGCGCACCACCGGCTGGCTGTATTGGTCGGGAGAGGCGGCGAGACTCCGGTAGTCGATCTCGCCGGTCTCAATTTCGTGCAGGATGCCGTCGATCGACAACTCGTGGCCGTAATGCTGGTCGATGGCGCGGGCGATCTCCGACTCGCCCGCGAGCAGCGTCTCGACCTCGAGTCCCTGCGGCGTCAGGGCGCGCAACAGGTCGAGGGCGATCAGGTTCTTGCTGTCCGCGATGGCGACGGTGAGTCGCCCCTCTCCCGCGTCGTAGGCGAGAGGCAGCAGATGGTGGCGCTGGGCCAGCTGTTGCGGCACCAGGCGCAGCGCAGCGGGGTCGATGATGGCGTGGGCGAGGTCGATACTTTTCTCGCCCAGCGTCTCGGAGAGGGCTTCGCGCAGCGTCGCCTCGCTGACGAAGCCCAGACCGACCAGGAGCTTGCCGATCGGCTGAGCCGATTTTGCCTGTTCCAGGCGGGCGATGCGCAATTGGTCCTCGCTGACCACCCCCTGGGCGAGCAGCAACTGATCGACGCTCTGGCGCTGCGCCGGGGGCGGTTTCACGCCGGCACCGCGGGCCGTCATTGCGGCATGCCCCCGAAGACGTTCCGGTCGGGCTTCCGGGAACCGGTCTTGTCGCCGTTCATGACGGCGCCGTGTACCACGATCGGACGCAGGAACACCACCAACTCGGTCTTCTTGCGCGTGTCGTCGCGGTTCTGGAAGAACGCCCCCACGAGCGGCAGCCGCGAGAGCCCAGGCACGCCGTTGTCGTTGTTGCTCAGCGAGTCTTCCATCAAACCGCCCATCACCGCGATGTTGCCGTTTTCGACGCGGATCATCGATTCCATCTCGCGCACCCGGATCACCGGAATCAGGCTAGTGACATTGGCCCTGGCGAGATCCGGGTTGGGATCGGCGACCGTGCCGATGATGCGCGAGACGCTCGGCCGGATGTTGAGCAGCACCGTGTCGTCCTCGCTGATCTGGGGCGTGACGTTCATGACGAAACCGACCGGGACCGTGTTCAGTGTGGTGGTATAGGCGACCAGGGGCTGGGTACCGGAGACGCCGGGCGTGACGTCGGCCTTGATCGAGAAATAGACGCTGTTGTCCACCACCTTGAGCACCGCGGTCTGGTTGTTGATGACCGACAGCTTCGGACTCGACAACACCCTCACCGTACCGAAGGATTCGAGCAGCCTGACCGAGCCGCTGATGTTGCCGGCGCGCGAGGTCGGATTGCTGTAGCCGATCTCAAAAATGCTCGAAGGCGGCGCGGCGACGGCGCCGACGGCCCGCTGAATCAGCCGGAAGCCGACGTTGCCCAGCGGCAGCGCGCTCCAGTCTATGCCCTGCTGATAGTTGTCGGAAAGCTGCACCTCGGCGATGGTCGCCTCGATCAGCACCTGGCGCTGGGCGCGGGCCATGACCTGATCGAGAAATTCCCGGATCTTCTCGTGCTGGCGCGCCGTGGCACGGACGTTCAGCACGCCGGATTCCGGGTTGCTGATCACCGAGGCGGCTTCGCGGAAGGTGGTGCGGCGCACCAGGGTGGTGCCGGCCTGCTGCAGCGTGACCGGATTCGGGCTAGCTGCGATGCCGGGCTGGGCGCGGCTGCGCTTGCCGGCGGCCGCTGCGACCGCGCCGGTGCCAGTGCTGGCCTGCCGGTCGCTGTGCTCGATGACGGTTTCGCTCGACCCTTCGGGCAGTATCTTGTCGGTCTCGTGCAGGATGTCCTTGAGGTTCCGCTCCAGGGTCTCCCAGAAGTGGTTTCGGGCGCTGTTGTCTATCCGGGTCTGGGAATTGTTACCGCCGGAGCCGCCGCTGGGGCTGGCGCTGCCCGGAATGCCGGCGGAGGCGATCTGCGTCGTCACCATCGTGGTGCCGCTGGTGTCGCGCGAAATATTGACGTAGTCGACCCGGTAGATGGTCAGGTAGGGCGTGTCGGGCATGATGCTCAGGTTCGGCCCGTCCAGTTCCCAGCGGATATCGGCCTGCCTGGCGATGCGCTTGAGTATCTGCTCCAGGGTTTGATCGACGGCGTTGAGGGAGACCGTGCCGTCGATGCCGGGGTAGATGTCGATGTTGAGCTTGGCGTCGCGCGCCAACGAGAACAGCAGGTCGCGCGTCCGCACGTCCTTGACCACGATGCTGTAGGTCAAGGCTTTTGCGGCGGGGGACGTGTCGGGCGATACCACGGAATGCGGCGGCGCTTGAATGTCCTGACGACCCGTCGGCGGCGCGCCCTCGACGCCCAGATGCCCCGACGGTGGCGGCTGAACCTGGGCGTGGCCGCAGGCTGAGACGACCAGCAGGGCCGCCAGACTTGCGACGGACACGCGACGGGTGGTCATGGCGGGCATGGGCGCCTCCGGCCGGGATCTTATATGATCACGTCATATTACGCCTCTCGCCGGTATTTGGAAATTCAGCGCAGCCACTTCACCATGCGCGGAAAGGGCTTGAGCGCGCGCAGCGACTCGGGCAGGTGCTCCAGTGCGGCCAGTGCGGCTTCGCGTGAGGGGTAGTCGCCATAGATGACGCCGACGCGCTGGTTGCCATGGACGTCGGCGACATAGACATGGACCTGGTCTGCCCCGGTCGCGCGGATGGTATCGCCGACGAAATTCTCGATTTCATCGGCGCTGCTGGCGTCCGCCCCCAGAAGCTGTATGAACCAGTGCTGGTCCGGCACACCGGCCAGCCAAAGCCGCGTCGCCTCGATGCGGGAGCGGGTCTGGCTCCCAAGTTTGGCCAGCTTGCCCTGCAGTGCGAGTGGCGCCGGCGGCGTTGCGGTCGGCAGAGGGGCGGCGTTGGCGACCGACGAGGGCCCCGCCGCGGGCGGCGGGGCGTGAATAATGGCGGGAGGCGGCGCGGCCGACGAGGGCTTCGCCGCTGGCAGCGGCACGGGCGCGGCCAGGGCCGGGGCGGGCGGCGCGGCCGTCTGGCTGTGGGGTTTTGGCCAGATGGCCGACAGGGCCCCCACCAGGAAAATCGCCGCTAACGTGAATCCGGCGAGTCTAGCCCAGATTCGGGCGCGGGACTGGCGGTCGGGACCGAACGCGGAGCTGCGTATGACCGAACGAACGTGGCCTCGCGTGATCTGATGCGTGTTCTCGGCGAAGGCGGCCTGTAGGGATTTGTCGGCAAGGATGTTGATGCGCCGGGTGAGCCCCTGGGAGGCGCCGGCGATCAGCTTGATCGCCGAGCCGCTGAAAATGTCCGGACCGCGGTAGCCCGCGGCGCGCATGCGGAAGGCGAGGTAGGTCGCGATGTCGGGCAGGGCCAGCGGCTCGAGCGTGAAATTATGGGTGATGCGCTCCTTCAACTGGCGCATCTCCGGCCGGGCGAGGATCTGATTCAATTCCGGTTGGCCGAACAGCACTAGTTGCAGCAGGTTGTGGCGGTCCGATTCCAGATTCGAAAGCAGCCGAATTTCCTCCAGCGTTTCGATCGGCATCGCGTGCGCCTCGTCGATCAGCACCACCGCCTGCCGACCTTCTCCGTGCAGCTTGATCAGATGCTCCTGCAGACTCCGCAGCACGGCGCTGGTGCGCATCGCAGCCGCGCCGATGCCGAGTTCTTCGGCGATGGCGTAGAGGATATCCTCCCGAGACAGCGATGGATTGGCCAGGTAGATGACCACCACCCGTTCCGGCAAGCGCTCCATCAGCACCCGGCAGACCATGGTCTTGCCGCTGCCGACCTCCCCGCTCACCTTGACGATGCCTTCGTCATGGGTGATGGCATAGAGCAGCGCATCGAGCGTGGCGCCGCGTTTTGCGCCGGGGAAAAAGAAATCGCTGTGCGGGGTGATGCGAAACGGCGCTTCGCTCAGGCCATAGTGATCGAGATACATGTCAGGCGCCCCCGGGCAGCGAGCCGGATGGGGGCGAATCGGCGCCCTGGCCGGGGCAGATGCCGAGAAGCGGCGCTGATTGGCGGGCGGAATCGGTCACGTCGTTCCAGAGCATTGGGGGAGAATGGGCTGCCTCAGTCTGGACTGCGGCAGTCCATTCCGCCACCATCATAACGCACTCGCGGGCGACGGTCGAACTGGGAGGGCGGAGTCTGGTAGAATTAGCGCCCTCTAATTTTTCGGAACATCTTTGTGCCCAGCACGTCCAGCGACAGCCTGGTCAAGATCAGCGATCTCAGCTTTGCCTACGACCGGCGTCCGGTACTTTCAGGCATCAATATGGAAATTCCGCGCGGCAAGGTGGTGGCAATCATGGGTGCGAGCGGTTGCGGCAAGACCACGACGCTGCGCCTGATCGGTGGCCAGATCAGGCCGACCAGCGGAGAAGTCCGGGTCGACGGCAGGGTCGTGCATAGCCTGAGCAGCGATGGGCTGTACCAGTTGCGTCGGCGCATGGGCATGCTGTTTCAGTTCGGCGCGCTGTTTACCGACATGTCGGTCTATGACAACGTAGCCTTCCAGATGCGCGAGCACACCGATTTCCCGGAAGAACTGATCAACGATCTGGTGTTGATGAAGCTGCACGCGGTGGGCCTGCGCGGCGCCCACGATCTGATGCCCTCCGAGCTATCCGGCGGCATGGCCCGGCGCGTCGCCCTGGCGCGGGCGATCGCCCTAGATCCGATGTTGATGATGTATGATGAGCCCTTCGCCGGACTCGATCCGATCTCCCTGGCTATCGTCGGCGAACTGATCCGCAAGCTCAACGATGCGCTGGGTGCGAGCTCGATCATCGTGACTCACGACGTGCAGGAATCGTTGAAGATCGTCGACTACGTTTATTTCGTCTCCGCGGGCAAGGTCGTCGCCGAGGGCACCCCGGAGGAGATCAAGGCCTCCCGGGCGGAATATGTGCACCAGTTCGTCTGGGGCGAGGCCGACGGCCCCGTGCCCTTCCATTATCCAGCAACCCAGCCCTATGGCGAGGAAATCATGACCGAGGCGGCCAAGGTGTCGAATCGTGGCTAACAAGCTCACGGCAGTGCTCACCGACCTGGGTCACCGGGTGACCGGCGCGCTCTGGCGGCTGGGCTTTGCCAGCCGCTTTCTGCTGATGATCCTGGTCTACTCCGGGACTTCGCTGCGCCGCTTTCATCTGACCATCCGCGAGATCTATTTCTCGGGCGTGATGAGCCTGATCATCATCCTGGTCTCCGGGCTGTTCGTCGGCATGGTGCTGGGTCTGCAGGGTTACGATACCCTCGAACGTTACGGATCGAGTTCGGCGCTCGGGGTGCTGGTCGCCCTGTCTCTGGTGCGCGAGTTGGGACCGGTGGTCGCTGCGCTGTTGTTCGCCAGCCGCGCGGGTAGCGCCATCACCGCAGAAATCGGGCTGATGAAGGCGACCGAGCAGCTCTCCGCGATGGAAATGATGGCGGTCAATCCGATTGCCCGGGTCGTGGCGCCGCGCTTCTGGGCAGGCGTGCTGTCGATGCCGCTGTTGGCGGCATTGTTCTCGGCGATGGGCATATTCGGCGGCTATCTGGTCGGCGTCAGGCTGATCGGCGTCGATGCAGGCTCTTTCTGGTCGCAGATGCAGGCTTCGGTCGATTTTCGCGAGGATATCGTCAATGGCGTCATCAAGAGCTTCGTCTTCGGCATCATCATCAGCTGGATCGCGGTGTTCGAGGGTTATGATGCCGAGCCGACCGCCGAGGGCGTGTCCGGAGCCACCACGCGTACCGTGGTGACCTCCTCGCTGGCGGTCCTGGCCGCCGATTTCATCCTTACCGCATTCATGTTTCGGGGGGCATAATGAACCGTGCAACACTCGACCTTTGGGTCGGCATCTTCGTTGCCATCGGCCTGGGGGCGCTGCTCTTCTTAGGCCTGAAGGTCGGCAACCTGACCTTCGCCAGTGCTGACGAGACGTATCAGCTTCACGCCAAATTTGATAATATCGGCGGGCTCAAGGTGCGTGCGCCGGTGAAGAGCGCCGGCGTCGTCGTCGGGCGGGTCTCGGAAATCAAGTTCGACCCCGTGGCTTACGTCGCTTTGGTGACCATGCAGATCGACAAGCGCTACCAGTTCCCGCGCGACACTTTCGCCACGATCAATACCTCGGGCCTGCTCGGCGAGCAATACATCAGCTTCGAAGTCGGCGGCGATTCGGTGATGCTGAAGGATGGTGATTTCATCAAGAAGACTCAGTCGGCGGTGGTGCTGGAGAAGTTGATCAGCCAGTTCCTGTTCAGCAGCAGCAACAAGGCGGCGGCAGACGGCGGCAGCGCCAAGAAATGAGCTGTACCAGCGGGGCTATGGCTGCCAGTGAGAGGAATTTGCCAGTGAAGAAATCAATCGTGACGCGGTTCGCGCCCCTGCCGGTGGCTGCGATCACGGCGCTGCTGCTGGGCGGCTGCGCCACCTCGGGAAATCCCAGGGACCCGATCGAGGGCTTCAACCGGGCGGTGTTCGCCTTCAACGACGGCCTCGACAGGGCGGTGGTCAAGCCGGTGGCGAAGGGCTACCAGGCGGTGCTGCCGCCGCCGCTGCGCAGCGGCGTCTCGAATTTTTTCAGCAACATCGACGATGTCTTCATCGCCGCCAATGATCTGCTGCAGGGCAAGGTGCCCTATGCCATCAACGATGTCGGCCGGGTTCTGGTCAACAGCACGCTGGGCGTCCTGGGTTTCATGGATGTTGCCACCGACCTCGGCGTCGAGAAGCGCACCGAGGATTTCGGTCTGACCCTGGCCCATTGGGGTGTGGGCGACGGCGCCTATCTGGTGCTGCCATTCTTCGGCCCCCGCACCGTGCGCGACGCCTTCGGCCTGGTCCTCGACGTCAAGGCCGATCCGGTCGCGAACCTGCCCGACGTGCCGGTGCGCAACACCCTGGAGGCGACGCGCGGCGTCAATGACCGGGCCCAGTTGCTGTCCACCGACAAGATCATCGACGAGGCCGCCCTCGACCGCTATGCCTACATTCGCGACGCCTATCTGCAGCACAGGCGCAGCCTGATTTACGACGGCAATCCGCCGCGCGACAATGCCGCGGAAACCGGGCGCGCCGACCGGTTGGGCTCCAACCCGGCGATTGAATCGCCGGTCGCCGCGGCGCAAGAGTAGCTATCCATTCGACACAAGGATCCTCCATGAAGCTGTTTACTTTGCTGCTGACGCTGTTCATGCTGCTTCAGCCCGCCACCGCCGGGGCGCAAGCGCTGGCGCCGGATACGCCTCCCGACGTGCTGATCAAGAGCGTCACCAATGAAGTGTTGGATATCGTCCGCAAGGACAAGGACATCCAGTCCGGCAATCATCAGAAAGCGATCGATTTGGTCGAGGCCAAGGTGCTGCCGCACTTCGACTTCACCCACATGACCCGGCTCTCGCTGGGGCGGGACTGGCGCGCCGCCACACCGGCGCAGCAGAAGATTCTGACCGACGAATTCCGCATGCTGCTGGTGCGCACCTACTCCAAGGCCCTGAACGAATACAAGAGCCAGGTCGTCATGTTCAAGCCGTTCCAGATGAAACCCGGCGACACCGATGTCAAGGTGCGTACCCAGATCAACCAGCCCGGCGGCAGGCCGATCCCCCTCGACTACTACCTGGAGAAGCTGCCGCAGGGCTGGATGGTGTATGACATCGAGGTCGACGGCATCAGCCTGGTCATCAATTACCGCGAATCCTTCGCCGCCGAGGTACGCAAGGACGGCATCGACGGCCTGATCAAGTCGCTGCAGGCGAAGAATCGCTCCGACGCGGAGAAGAAATGATCCGCAAGGCCGGGGATCGCCTCGAAGTGTCCGGTGCCATGACGCTTCCCGGCGCGACCACGCTGCTGGCGGAAGGCAATGCCTGTCTCGACGGGGTCGAGACGGTGTTCGATCTCGCCGCGGTGACGGCGGTCGACTCCTCCGGCATCGCCGTCATCTTCGGCTGGCTGCGCGAGGCTCAGCGCCGAGGCAAGAGCATCCACATCAGCCATCCGCCGCTGGATCTGCTGAGCCTGGCCGAGGTCTACGGCGTCACCGAACTGCTGCCGCTCGTCTGAAGGAATGCCCACCGCGATACGCGTTGCCCGGGTTGCCAAGCATTTCGGCGCGGTGCGGGCGCTCGCCGGCGTCGACCTCGACGTCGCGCAAGGGGAGTTTTTCGGTCTGCTCGGCCCCAATGGCGCCGGCAAGACCACGCTGATTTCGGCGCTGGCCGGGCTGGTCCGGCTCGACGAGGGCAAGATCGAGGTGATGGGCTGCGACGTCGTCGCCGACTATCGCAACGCCCGGCGGCAACTCGGCGTCGTACCCCAGGAACTGGTGTTCGACCCGTTCTTCAGCGTGCGCGAGACCCTGAAGATCCAGTCGGGTTACTTCGGCATCCGCGGCAACGACGACTGGATCGACGAGATCCTCGCCAATCTCGACCTCACCGCCAAGGCGAACGCCAACATGCGTACCCTGTCCGGCGGTATGAAGCGGCGCGTGCTGGTGGCTCAGGCGCTGGTGCATAGGCCGCCGGTGATCGTGCTCGACGAGCCCACCGCCGGAGTCGACGTCGAGCTGCGCCAGACGCTGTGGCAGTTCATCCGCCGCTTGAACCAGGACGGCCACACCATCGTGCTGACCACCCATTACCTGGAAGAGGCGGAGAGCCTGTGCAACCGCATCGCCATGCTCCAGGCCGGCCGCGTCGTCGCCCTCGATACCACCGCCAACCTGCTCGCGCGCTTTTCCAGTCATGCGCTGCGCCTGCGCCTGCCGCCCGGAGCGAGCCTGCCGCCGGGGATCAAAGGGCGCGCCACCGAACACGACGGTGTTTGGTCGCTGGCCTTCCAGCGCTTCGAGGAGGTTGCGCCGATACTGGCGCAGTTGAGCGCCGCCGGCTGCTGCCTGGAGAATCTGGAGATCGGCAAGCCGGACCTGGAGGAGGTGTTCATCCGGGTGATGCAGGGTGAACGGGACGGGACGCGATGAGCGGATTTCGCACGCTGTTCTACAAGGAGCTGCTGCGCTTCTGGAAGGTGGGCACCCAGACCGTCGCCGCGCCGGTGCTGACGGCGATGCTCTACCTGTTGATCTTCTCCCATGCGCTGGAGAGCCACGTCCGGGTCTATGGCACGGTGAGCTATACGACCTTCCTGGTGCCCGGACTGGTGATGATGTCGGTGTTGCAAAATGCCTTTGCCAACTCCTCGTCTTCGCTGATCCAGTCCAAGGTCACCGGCAACATCATCTTCGTGTTGCTGCCGCCGATCTCCTACCACGAGTTCTACGCCGCCTACGTCCTGGCGGCGGTGGTCCGCGGTCTGGTCGTCGGCCTGGGCGTTCTGGTGGCGACGATCGGCTTTGCGCCGCTGGCGCTGGATAACCTGCTCTGGGTATTGGCTTTTGCCCTACTCGGCGGCGGCATCATGGGCAGCCTCGGCGTCATCGCCGGCATCTGGGCGGATAAGTTCGACCAGCTGGCGGCTTTCCAGAACTTCCTGATCATGCCGCTGACCTTCCTCTCCGGGGTGTTCTACTCCATCCACTCGCTGCCGCCGTTCTGGCAGCAGGTGTCGCACTTCAACCCGATCTTCTACATGATCGACGGCTTCCGCCGCGGCTTTTTCGGGATCTCCGACGTCTCGCCGTGGCTCTCCCTGGCCATCGTCGGCACCTGCTTTGCGCTGCTCACCGCGCTTACCCTGCTCATGTTGAAGCGCGGCTACAAACTGAGAAGCTAAACTCTTGAGGTAACCATCATGCTGGATCCCAAACAAATCGAGACCTGGATCAATCAGGGCCTGGCTTGCGAGCACCTGTCCATCGACGGCGACGGCCACCATTTCGCGGCGCTGATCGTCAGCCGCGAGTTCGCGGGCATGAGTCGCGTCAAGCGCCAGCAGCGGGTCTACCAGATCATCAAGGACAGGCTCGACTCGGGCGAACTGCACGCCCTGTCGATGCAGACCCTGACCCCCGAGGAATGGCAGAAGTAGGCAGCGGCCCATGGACAAGCTATTGATCGAAGGCGGCGTACCGCTCGCAGGCGAAGCGGCCATCTCGGGCGCCAAGAACGCCGCCTTGCCCCTGCTCTGCGCCGCGCTGCTCAGCCGCGAGCCCCTGACGCTGACCAATGTGCCGGATCTCAACGACGTCGATACCATGCTCGGCTTGCTCGAACAGATGGGTGTTGCGATCGCTCGCGACGGCGACACGGTGACGCTCGACGCCTCCCGTCTGGACAATCCGGTGGCGCCCTACGAACAGGTCAAGACCATGCGCGCCGCGATCCTGGTGCTCGGCCCCCTGGTGGCGCGCGCCGGCGAGGCGAAGGTCAGTCTGCCCGGCGGCTGCGCCATCGGCGCCCGGCCGGTGGATCAACACATCAAGGGGCTCGCGGCGATGGGCGCGGAGGTCAGCGTCGAACACGGCTACGTCATCGCCAGGGCGCCGCGGCAGAAGGACGGCAGCGCGCGTCTGACGGGTGCCAGACTGTTTACCGACATGGTGACCGTGACCGGTACCGAAAATCTGATGATGGCCGCCTGCCTGGCCGAGGGCGAGACGGTGATCGAGAACGCCGCGCGCGAACCCGAGGTGGTCGACCTGGCCGATTGCCTGGTGAAAATGGGCGCGCAGATCGCCGGCGCCGGCAGCGATGTGATCCGCATCCGCGGCGTCGCCAGGATGCACGGCGCCACCCATCGGATCATGCCCGACCGCATCGAGACCGGCACCTATCTGTGCGCGGCGGCGGCCACCGGCGGCAGCATCCGCCTGACCGGCGCGCCAGCCGGCGGCCTCGACGCGGTGCTCGACAAACTGACGGAAGCCGGCTGCAAGCTGACCAACGAGGACGGCGCCATCGCACTGGCGGCGCCGAAGAAGCTCGCCGCGGTGAGCCTGCGCACCTCGCCCTATCCCGCCTTTCCGACCGACATGCAGGCGCAGTTCATGGCGCTTAACAGCGTCGCCGTGGGCACCGCGGTGATCCGCGAGACGATTTTCGAGAACCGCTTCATGCACGCCGTCGAACTGATCCGCCTGGGCGCAGACATCAGGATCGACGGCAATACCGCGGTGGTCAAGGGCGTGGACCGGCTCGACGGCGCCACGGTGATGGCCACCGACCTGCGCGCCTCGGCCAGCCTGGTCATTGCCGGGCTGGTGGCTCAAGGCGAGACCTTGATCGAGCGCATCTACCATCTCGACCGCGGCTACGAAGGACTGGAACAGAAGCTCAGCGCGCTGGGCGCCCGCGTCCGGCGGCTGCGGTAGAATCGGCGTTTTGCGCGGACCCGAGCCCACCGTGAACGGCATCACCATCGCCCTGTCGAAGGGCCGCATTTTCGAGGAAACGCTGCCACTCCTGGCGGCGGCCGGCATCGTGCCGCAAGAGAACCCGGAGTCCTCGCGCAAGTTGATCATCAGTACCAACCGGCCCGACGTGCGCGTCGTCATCGTGCGCGCCTCGGACACGCCGACCTATGTCCAGTACGGCGCCGCGGACGTCGGCATCGCCGGCAAGGACGTGCTCCTGGAACACGGTGGCGCCGGCCTCTACCAGCCCCTGGACCTGAAAATCGCCCGCTGCAGGATGTGCGTCGCCGCGCCCGCCGGCTTCGATTACCAGCAGGCGGTCAAGCGCGGCGCCAGGCTCTCGGTCGCGACCAAGTACCTCCATACGGCGCGCGAGCACTTCGCCGACAAGGGCGTCCATGTCGACCTGATCAAGCTCTATGGCTCGATGGAGCTCGCCCCCCTGGTCGGCCTCGCCGACGCCATCGTTGATCTGGTCTCCAGCGGCAACACCCTGAAGGCCAACAATCTGGTCGTGGTCGAGGAAATCCTGGAGATCTCCTCGCGCTTGATCGTCAATCAGGCGGCGCTGAAGATGAAGCGCGGGATTCTGCAGCCGCTGCTCGAAGCCTTTGCCGGAGCGGTGCAGTGAGCACGATCAGGCGCCTCGACACGCGCGAGCCGGATTTCCTGGTGCAACTCGATGCACTGCTCGCCATCGACACCTCGACCGACGAGCAGATCGAGCGGGCCGTCGCCGAGATCCTCGCCGATGTTCGTTCCCGCGGCGATGCGGCGGTGCTCGACTACACGCGCCGCTTCGACCGGCAAGACGCCGGCAGCGTCGCCGAGCTGGAACTGTCGCAGGCGGTGCTGGCTGCCGCTTTCGCGGGCTTGCCGGGGGTGCAGCGTGCGGCGCTGGAACAGGCCGCCGCCCGCATCAGGAGCTTTCACCAGCGGCAGCGGGCGGAGTCCTGGGAATACCTCGAGGCGGACGGCACGCGGCTCGGGCAGAAGCTGACGCCGCTCGACCGCGTCGGGCTGTATGTCCCCGGCGGACGGGCGGCCTACCCCAGTTCGGTGTTGATGAACGCCTTGCCGGCCCAGGTGGCCGGCGTCGGCGAACTGATCATGGTGGTGCCCTGCCCGGGCGGCGAGAGGAGCCCGCTGGTGCTCGCGGCGGCCCACCTGGCCGGCGTCGGCCGGGTGTTCATGGTCGGCGGGGCGCAGGCGGTGGGCGCCCTGGCCTACGGCACCCGGACGATTCCGCAGGTGGACAAGATCGTCGGCCCCGGCAATGCCTATGTCGCAGCGGCCAAACGCCGCGTCTTCGGCGTGGTCGGCATCGACATGGTGGCCGGGCCTTCCGAGGTGCTGGTGATCGCCGACGGCTCGGCCAATCCCGACTGGGTGGCGATGGACCTCTTCGCCCAGGCCGAGCACGACGAGCTGGCCCAATCCATCCTGCTCTGCCCCGATGCGGAATTCATAGCGGCGGTTTCAGAGAGCATCGCAAGACTCCTGCCGACGATGTCCCGGCAAGCAGTGATCTCGGCTTCGCTCAAGAATCGCGGCGCCTTGATCCGGGTGCGCGACCTGGAAGAGGCCTGCACCATCGCCAATCGCATCGCGCCCGAGCACCTGGAACTGGCGGTGGCCGAGCCGGGCCCGCTGGCGGACAGGATCCGCCACGCCGGCGCGATCTTCCTCGGCCATTACGCCAGCGAATCGCTCGGCGACTATTGCGCCGGCCCCAACCACGTGCTGCCGACCTCGCGCAGCGCGCGCTACTCCAGCCCGCTCGGGGTCTATGACTTCCAGAAGCGCACCAGCCTGATCGAGGTGTCGGCGGCGGGCGCCCGGACGCTGGGTCCGATCGCCGTCACCCTTGCCGAAGGCGAGGGCCTGACCGCCCACGCCCGAGCCGCCGAGCTGCGCTTCAAACCATAGCCGTTGCGAGGCGCCTGTTTCGGCGCGGACGAAACTGCACACGGGCCATGAACCCTGGCACTTCGTCATCGCGACTGCCGCGGCCTGCGGCCTCGCAGTGACGGCAGCGTGGCGATCTTGGATTGCTTCGCCTTCGGCTCGCAACGACGAGCGAAGAAAGTCCCCGTGGGACGGAGTGGAGGGTTCATGGAAATGTGCAGGTGGGCTGGCAGCGACAGTTGCCGGGTCTCGCCCCGGCGGGCGACCCACTTTCTTGTCCCGCGACAAGAAAGTGAGCAAAGAAACGCGCCCCGCTACCCCGGCCTGCGGCTTCCCTCGCTCCAGGCCACCAGCCCTGCCGGCCGCTAAACTCGCTGCGCTCAAACAACGCGGCCGGACCGCCCAGGTCTGGCGGTCCTCCACTCGGCGGGGCAGAGGGGTATGGTCGCAGTTGGTCCGTAGCGGCCAGTCGAGGTTGCTATCGCATTTTGATTGCGGCACGATGTGGCTATCCATTGGAATATTAGGTCACATATGCTCTTCTGGTTAGGCACACATCTGGGGGAACTCTTCAAACAGGCGTTTGGCCCGTTCGTAGGTGCTGGTTTGGCGTTCTTAACGACTCGGATGCATGATGTAGCGAGGCGCTATCGCGAAAACGTCGCCTCGGGAAATTTGGCTTTATTCGCTGTGAAAAGTCAGCTCAATGAATTCCTTCTTTTCCGCAAAAATTTACGTCAAGACATGGCCTCAAAAAAGAGGCCTAAAGATTCGCCTTTATGGTTAGTTATTCGACCTTCGTTTCACACTTATGTTGGATATACCATTGACTTCAAGTCGCTAGGTTTTCTATTCGAAAATCGGGGCCATGGCCCATTGTTCGATGCTCTTCATATGTCACAGACTTCCTATGTAGATCTTATCAAGGCAGATAAATTTCGTAACGCCTCAGTGGTTGAACTGCAACGTGAAATGGCGAAGTGTCAAAGTACAAACCCAGAGAGCACACTTCAAGATTATCAAAAGGCTGTTGGCCCATACGTCATCGCGATAGTGGAAGGTGCTGTCGTTGGCCTTGCGAAAAGGGCGAGAGACGATGAAAAGGTCTATCAAGAGGCGTTTTCAGAATTGCGTATAGCCCTAGAAAAGGAACTGCGCGGCGTTTGGTGGCGGAGAGATGTCTGGTTGCGCAGGAAGAAACCCTCTTTCATTGACATCGAAGAGCCCCTACCTCATTTTGCGAAGGAATCACTGCCAGATATGCCAGCATGTGTCATGCAGGCTCTAGCGAGCCTTACAGCAGATGACGTAGCAACGGTTCAGAAAGCGGCTGGTGTAAAAAGTATCAGTGGTGGTGATGCTGCGCAATAATGCAGTGCGGTACCAGTGACATCTCTATGTGAACGTCTGCATTTCATAGTTGCGACGGGCCGCTTCGGGGCGCCAGGACTTTCCGATTTGGATTCTGGACACCGGAATAACAAGCGCAACGGAGAATTTGACTTTGGCTCCCCTCTACCCCGCCGAGTGGAGGGGCGCCGGACCTGGGCCGTCCGGCCGCGTTGTTTGAGCGCAGCGAGTTTAGCGGCCGGCAGGGCTGGTGGCCTGGAGCGAGGGAAGCCGCAGGCCGGGGTAGCGGGGCGCGTTTCTTTGCTTACTTTCTTGTCGCGGGACAAGAAAGTGAGTCGCCCGCCGGGGCGAGACCCGGCAACTGTCGCTGCCATCAACCCGCCGGCACCATGAGCCAAGGGCCGTCATCGAGATTGCTTCGCCTGAGGCTCGCAATGACGGACTCATTCCGAGGCTCCCAGTATCTCCGCCAAGGCGGCCGTCAATGCCCGACACTGCCCGTCGGTGCCGACGGTGATGCGCAGGAACTGGGCTATGCGCGGCAGCTCGAAGTGACGCACGATGATCCCCCGGGTTCTCAGCGATCGGGCCAGTTCCGCGCCGTCCATTGCCGGGTGCCGGGCGAAGACGAAATTCGCTTTTGACGGCAGCACCTGGAAGCCCAGTTCGACTAGCGAGCGGATCAAGGCCTCGCGGCTGGCGATCACCATCTGGCGGGTGCGCTCGAAGTGTTCCCGATCCTCGATGGCGGCGACCGCGCCGGCGATGGCCAAGCGGTCTAGCGGATAGGAGTTGAAGCTGTTCTTCACCCGCTCCAGCGCCTCGATCAGAGCGGCGTCGCCCACCGCGAAGCCGACCCTGAGACCCGCCAGGGAGCGCGACTTGGACAGGGTCTGGACCACCAGCAGATTCGGATGGCGGTCGATCAGGGATATGGCGGATTCCCCGCCGAAGTCGACGTAGGCCTCGTCGATCACCACCACCGATTCCTCGTTGGCCTTGAGCAGGCGTTCGATCTCGGACAGCGGCAGCAGGCAGCCGGTGGGGGCGTTGGGATTGGGGAAAATGATGCCGCCGTTGGCCTTGCGGTAGTCATCGACCTCGATCTCGAAGGCCTCGGAGAGCGGCACGGCGCGGTAATCGATGCCGTACAGGGCGCAGTAAACGGGGTAAAAACTGTAGCTGACATCGGGAAACAGCACCGGCCGCTCGTGCTTCAACAGGGCGAGGAAGACGTGGGCCAGGACTTCGTCGGAACCGTTGCCGACGAACACCTGCTGCGGACTCAAACCGTGGTAGTCGGCGATCGCTTCCTTCAGGCGCAAGGCGTTGGGATCGGGATAGAGCCTCAGCGTCTCGCCGGCCTCATTCTTGAGGGCTTCGAGCACCCGCGGCGAGGGCCCGTAGGGGTTCTCGTTGGTGTTGAGCTTGACCAGATTGGCGAGCTTGGGCTGCTCGCCGGGCACGTAAGGCGTGAGGTCGCGGACGACGGTGCTCCAGTATTTGCTCATGTTCGATTCGGAGGGGCGGCGGTGCCCGATGGGTACTAGGCGAGAATGCGCGAAATGGTATCATGCCTGCGTGTTAGGATCGCAGCGCGCCACGGGGCCGCGGCGGGTTTTGACGGTGTCCAAATGCGCCAGGCCGAAATTTCTCGCAATACCCTAGAAACGCAGGTGATCGTTCGCGTGGACCTCGACGGCACCGGCCAGTCGCGCCTATCCTCAGGCATCGGTTTTCTCGACCACATGCTCGACCAGATCGCCCGCCATGGCATGATCGACCTCGACGTCGAGGCCAAGGGCGACCTGCATATCGACGCTCACCACAGCGTCGAGGATATCGGCATCACGCTCGGACAGGCGATCGCCCGCGCCGTCGGCGACAAGCAGGGCCTCGCCCGCTACGGTCACGCCTACGTGCCGCTCGACGAGGCCCTGTCGCGCGTCGTGGTGGATCTCTCCGGCCGGCCGGGATTGGTCTTCAAGGTCGAGTTTACGCGGGCGATGATCGGCGAATTCGACGTGGACCTGGTGCGCGAGTTTTTCCAGGGCCTGGTCAATCATGCCGCCATTACCTTGCACATCGACAATCTTCGCGGCGCCAACGCCCATCACCAGGCCGAGACGGTGTTCAAGGCCTTTGGCCGGGCGCTGCGCATGGCCGTGGCGGTCGATCCAAGGGCGGCCGGCCGCGTGCCGTCGACCAAGGGCAGCCTGTAGATCAAATGGCGAGCGTCGCGGTCGTCGATTACGGCATGGGCAATCTGCGTTCGGTGGCTAAAGCCATCGAGCACGTCGCGCCCGGTGAGCGCGTGCTCGTCACTTCCAGCGCCGGGGATATCGCGGCCGCCGACCGCGTCGTCGTGCCGGGGCAGGGAGCGATGCCCGACTGCATGCGCGAACTCTCGGCGCGCGGCCTCGCCGATGCCGTGGTGCGGGCCACGGCGGAAAAACCCTTTCTCGGCATCTGCGTCGGCCTGCAGATGCTCTTCGGCCACGCCGAGGAGGGCGACGTCATGGGCCTCGGCGTCCTGGCCGGAAGGGTGCCGCGCTTTCCGCGCGCGGCGATGGTGGCCGCCGACGGCAGCCGCCTCAAGGTGCCGCATATGGGCTGGAATCAGGTGTTCCAGGCCGAACCGCATCCGCTCTGGGCCGGCATCGAGGACGGCTCGCGTTTCTATTTCGTGCATAGCTATTACGTCGAGCCGGCGCTGCCCGGGCTGATCGCCGGCTCGACGAATTACGGCATCCCCTTTACCAGCGCGGTCGCCCGCGATAATATCTTCGCCGTACAATTTCATCCGGAAAAAAGCGCGAAGGACGGACTCGCGCTGCTCTCCAATTTCATGCGCTGGAATCCCTGAGATCACCTTGAACTTCCGCACGATCTCCCATCGAGACCCGATCGACTGCCATGCTCCTGATCCCCGCGATTGACCTGAAGGACGGCCACTGCGTCCGCCTGAAGCAGGGCGACATGGAAGATGCCACGGTGTTTTCCCAGGAGCCGGCGGCGATGGCGCGCCACTGGATCAAGCAGGGCGCGCGCCGCCTGCACCTCGTAGACCTGAACGGCGCTTTCGCCGGCAAGCCGAAGAACGAGGCGGCGATCAAGGCCATCCTCAAAGAGGTCGGCGAGGAGATCCCGGTCCAACTGGGCGGCGGCATCCGCGACCTCGACACCATCGGGCGCTGCCTCGACGACGGCATCACCTACGTCATCATCGGCACCGCGGCGGTGAAGACGCCGGGCTTTCTCTACGACGCCTGCGTCGCCTTCCCGGGGCACATCATCGTCGGCCTGGACGCCAAGGACGGCAAGGTGGCGGTCAATGGCTGGTCGAAGATGACCGGCCACGACGTCGTCGATCTGGCCAGGAAGTTCGAGGACCACGGCGTCGAAGCGGTGATCTACACCGACATCGGCCGCGACGGCATGCTCTCCGGCGTGAATATCGAAGCCACGGTCAGGCTCGCCCAGGCGCTGAAGATCCCGGTCATCGCCAGCGGCGGCATCGCTAGCCTGAAGGACATCAAGGCGCTGTGCGCGGTGGAGCACGAGGGCATCATCGGCGCCATCACCGGCCGCGCGATCTACGAGGGGACGCTGGACTTCAAGAAGGCGCAGGCGGAAGCGGACAAGCTGTCGGCGAAGGGCTGATGCTAGCCAAACGCATCATCCCCTGTCTCGACGTCGCCGCCGGCCGAGTGGTCAAGGGCGTCAATTTCGTCGCGCTGAAGGACGCCGGCGATCCGGTCGAGGTCGCCCGCCGCTATGACGAGCAGGGGGCGGACGAGATCACCTTCCTCGACATCACCGCCAGCTCCGATCAGCGCGACATCATCCTGCACGTGGTCGAACGGGTGGCCGAGCAGGTGTTCATTCCCCTCACCGTCGGCGGCGGCGTGCGCGCCGTGGCGGACGTGCGCCGGCTGCTCAATGCCGGCGCCGACAAGGTCAGCATGAATACCGCGGCGGTCGACAATCCGCAGCTGGTGGCCGAGGCCTCGGGCAAGGTGGGCAGCCAGTGCATCGTCGTCGCCATCGATGCCAAGGCGGCGGCGCCCGGGAGGTGGGAGGTATACAGCCACGGCGGCCGCCGGGCCACCGGCCTCGATGCCGTGCTCTGGGCGCGCCAGGTGCAGGCGCTGGGCGCTGGCGAGATACTGCTCACCAGCATGGACCGGGACGGCACCAAAAACGGTTTCGACCTGGCGCTGACCCGCGCCGTCTCGGAGGCGGTGGACATCCCGGTGATCGCCAGCGGTGGCGTCGGCAGTCTTCAGGACCTCGCCGACGGCATTCTTCTGGGCCGCGCCGACGCGGTGCTGGCGGCGAGCATTTTTCACTATGGCGAATACACGGTGCGCGAGGCCAAGCAATACCTGCGCGAGCGGGGTATCGAGGTGAGGCTGTGACCCGGCGAAGCCGGTCGAGTGCGAGGTGAGCCATGAGCACGAGTTGGCTGAATGAAGTGAAATGGGACGCGCAAGGCCTGGTTCCGGTCATCGCCCAGGATGCGGACAGCGGCGAAGTGCTGATGTTCGCCTGGATGAACCGCGAGGCGCTGGAGCGCACCGTCCAGGGTGGCGAGGCGGTCTATTGGTCGCGTTCCAGGCGCCGGATCTGGCACAAGGGCGAGGAGTCCGGCCACTTCCAGCGGGTGCGGGAGCTCCGGATGGATTGCGACAGCGACGCCATCCTGCTGAAGATCGAGCAGGTCGGCGGCATCAGTTGCCATACCGGACGGCGCAGTTGTTTTTACCGGCGTTTTGTCGATAACCGCTGGCAGGACGTCGAACCCGTGCTCAAAGACCCCGGAAAAATCTACAAATGAGCCTCAAATCTCGACGCGGATCCGCGTCCCCTTGCCGGGAGCCGACTCCAGCGTGAGCCTGCCGCCGATCGCCTCGGCTCTCTCTCGCATCGACAGCAATCCCAGTCCGTGCGTCTTCCTGCCCTGGGCCAGCATGTTCGGGTCGAAGCCGGCGCCATCGTCCGAGATGACGAAGCTGGCGCGTTCGGTGTCGCCGTTGAGGGCGATCGTGACCTTGTTGGCGCCGGCGTGTTTGGCACAGTTGGTGAGCGCCTCCTGGGCGATGCGATAGAGCGCGATTTCCGTCTCGGCCGGCAGGCGGAACTCCGGATCCTCCCCGCTCACCAGGACGGCGATGCCCGTGTGGTCGAAGAACTTCCGGCCGTAGTCCTCCAGGGCAGGAACAACGCCGCCGTAGTCGAGCACCGAGGGATGCAGGTCATGGCTGATCTCCCGGGCATTCAACATCGTGTCCTTGAGCAAGGCCAAGGTGTCGGACAGTCGCTCCTTCACCTTTTCGGCGGTATCCTGAGGCAACTGCCGCGCGATCAGGCCCAGGTTGAGTCCGACGGCCGTCAGGCTGGATGAAACCCGGTCGTGGAGTTCCCTCGCCAGCCTGCGCCCCTCCGCCTCTTGCGCGCCGGCGTAGCGGCGCGTCATGACCTGCAGGCGGGCGGCAAAATTCAAAGCGGACGCCTCGGCCAGCTTGCGCTCGTCAATCTCGGCTTCCAACCTCTGATTGGCGATCAGCAATTCGTCGGTGCGGGCGGCGACGCGACGCTCTAGATCGAGATTGAGCTCCCTGATCCGCTGCTCCGCTCGCTTGCGTTCGGTGATGTCGCGCGAAACCGCGACTGCGCTGGTCACCCGCCCCGAGTCGTCCAGTTCCGGGTACATCTGCCAATTGAAGACGCGCGTACCGATCAGGGTATCGATTTCCAGGTCGCAGTTGCCCGCCTCGCCGCTGGCGAAGACGCTTGCCAGCAGGTCGGTCCAGAAACGGGTCGGCTGCTCGGGAAACCGAAGTTCGGCGAGCGTCTTGCCCATGAAGTGTTCGGGCGGATGGTGGGAGTACTGGCGGCAAGAGGGGTTGACATAGAGGCAGCGGCCATCGGCGCTGATGCGAATGATCAGGTCGGGGATGTTTTCCACCAGTGCGCGGTACTTGAGCTCGCTCTCGCTCAACGCATCGAATAGCCGCTGGCGCTCGGCCACCAGGGCGTTGAAGTTGGCCACCAGTTCGCCGATCTCGTCCTGCCGCGCAACCGCAATCGGCGCCAGCGGCGCATCGCCGCCGCCCATCCGCCGCATCGCCGCCGCCGCCTCCCCGAGCGGCGACAGTTGCCAGCGCAAGACCAGATACAGAATGGCCGTGACGACCAGCGAGATCAGCAAGGCGCCCCGATAGACTTGGCGCTCGAGCGAGGCGATCGGCGCAAAGGCTTCGGAGGTCGCGATACCGGCGACGACGATCCAGCCGGTGCTCCTCATGTGGCGGCTCAGGGTCAGCGCCTCGACGCCCCGGGAATTGACGGAGATCCCGGCACCCTCGAAGCCCTCGTCGAGACGGCGGTCGAGCAGCGGATTAACGCCCCTCGCGGGCATCGGCGTCAGGATCCGGCTGCGGTCGCTGGACGAGATTATCAGCTTGTCTTTGGGCGAGGCGACGATCAAATAGCCGGTCTTGCCGATCGTGGTCTGCTCGAGCTGGCCGAACAGATCCTGGTCGGAGGCCGCCGAAGCGCCGACCAGAGCGCCGAGCGTGTTGCCCGCGGTGTCCTTCAGCGGCACGGCCACGGCAATCACCGGCGCGCGTGTGGCTATTCCCGGCACCGGTCTGCCGACCGCCCGCGCTGCGCCCGCCATGACCTCGCGAAAGTATTCATGATCCCTGATGGAAGCGCCCGGGCGTGTTCCGGACTGGGGCGTAGCGGCGACGACCACTCCCCGTCGATCGGCGCACAGGACGCCGGCGGAGAAGGGCAGGCCGGAGAGGCTGGCCTTTTCGAGCAGGCGCTGCAGCCCGGCCGGGTCGGTCGGCAGGTCGGGCCTCAGCGCTGCCGCGAGCCGGTTCAAGACCGTGATTCGGGACGCGACCGCGTGGTCGACGTCGGCGCTGACATAGTCGAGCGTCCCGGACAATTGCTGCGCGACCATTTTTTCCAGGTCGGTTTGCAAGACTGCCGCCGTGCCGGCGGCGAGACCCCAGATGCCGATGACGATGAGCAGCGAAACCAGGACCAGGACCCGGATCTTGAGGCTCATCGTGCGCAGAAAATCGACCATGGCGACCTTTGACTAAGCAATTCGTCATATTATGCACTTGAACTGCCGGCCGCGTCATCAATGGGATCCTATGGTTTTGTCTTGCCGCGCGGCAGGCGGTATGATGCGGCATTTTCCAAGCCCGGAATCCACCCATGATCGATCTCGAAGTGATCCACCGCGTTCAGGCAACGCTGGCCGAGCGCAAGAACGCCGCGCCCGACGCCTCCTACGTCGCCAGCCTGTACGCCAAGGGCACCGACAGCATCTGCAAGAAGGTGGCGGAAGAGGCAGCCGAGACCATCATGGCGGCGAAGGACGGAGATAGGCTGCACCTGGTGCGCGAAGTGACCGATCTGTGGTTTCACAGCATGATCCTGCTGGCCCATTTCGATCTGGGCGTCGACGACGTCCTGTTCGAGTTTCGCCGCCGCGAAGGCATTTCCGGGATAGACGAGAAGAAGTCGCGGCCGGCCTGATCGCGGCCGCTAGCCAACGGGAGTTTGCAAGATGGAGCAATGCATTTTCTGCAAGATCGCCAGGGGTGAGGTTCCCAGCCGCAAGGTCTATGAGGATGAGGACATTTTCGCGTTCGACGATATCAATCCGATCGCCCCGGTGCATTTCATGATCATTCCGAAAATCCATATTCCCTCGCTGGCCGAGGCCGACCTGTCGCACCAGGCGCTGCTCGGAAAAATGCTCGCGATGGCCGGCACCCTGGCGCGTAGCCAGGGGCTGGTCGACGGTTTCCGGACCATCATCAACACCGGCCATATCGGCCGGCAAGAGGTGTATCATTTGCATTTGCATATCCTCGGCGGCCCGGAGCCGCTGGGCGCGATGCTCCGCAAATAAGGAGGCTTTATGCTTGGCTTAGACAGCATTTGGCACTGGCTGATCGTGCTGGTAATAGTGATGCTGGTGTTCGGCACCAAGAAGCTGCGCAACATCGGCACGGACCTGGGTGGTGCGGTGAAGGGTTTCAAGGAAGGCATGCGCGACGGCACCGCGGAGAAATCCGCCGAGCCGCAGCCGACCGATGGCCGCGTCATCGAAGGCGAGGTCAAGGAAAAGGTCAAGAGCTAGTCGTCTGCGACGGGTGCCAACCCGTCGCTCATCCCCGATTCCCCTTACTCCTTCATGTTCGACGTCAGTTTCTCCGAACTGGTGGTCATCGGCCTGGTGGCGTTGATCGTCATCGGTCCCGAGCGGCTGCCCAAGGTGGCGCGCACCGCCGGCCTGCTGCTCGGCCGCCTGCAGCGCTACGTCAGCGACGTCAAAGCCGACATCAACCGCGAGATGCAGTTGGACGAACTGAAGAAGATGCAGGAGCAGATCGCGGATCATGCCCGCGCCATGGAGTCTTCGCTCAGCGACGAAATGCACGCCGTCCACGAATCACTGAACCAGTCGATCGCCCCACCCGACATGGAGGCCCAGGCGCAGCCCCCGACGGCAGATTTGCAGCCTGATCAGGCTGCAAATCAGGCATCCAACGCGCCGGTAAACCAGATGGAACTGGGGCTCGACCGGGGCGCGGAAAAGACCAAAGCCTGACGCATGGACGACGCCCAGGAAAGTTTCATCTCGCATCTGATTGAGTTGCGCACCCGGCTGATCCGCTCCGTCACAGCCGTTATCATCATCTTCGTCGCCCTGTTCTCCTGGGCGCGCGACATCTACACGCTGCTGGCGCGACCGATGCTGGCGGCGCTGCCTTCGGGCGGCCACATGATCGCCACCGATGTCGCCGGCGCCTTCTTTGTGCCGATGAAGGTGACGCTGATGCTCTCCTTCCTGCTCGCGTTGCCCTATGTGATCTACCAGATCTGGGCCTTCGTCGCTCCCGGTCTCTACGCCCACGAAAAAAGGCTGGTACCGCCCCTGATCGTCGCCAGCGTGTTCCTGTTCTTCACCGGCATGTCCTTCGCGTATTTCATCGTCTTCCCGATGGCCTTCGGTTTCATCACCCGATTCGCGCCGGTGGGGGTCGTGGTGATGACCGACATCGACAAGTATCTGTCTTTCGTGTTGACCACCTTCCTCGCCTTCGGCGTTACCTTCCAGGTGCCGGTGGTGGTCATCGTGCTGGTCAGAATCGGCCTGGTCAGCATCGCCAAGCTGAAGGAGATCCGCCCCTACGTGATCGTCGGCTCGTTCGTCGTCGGCGCCGTGTTCACCCCGCCCGATGCCCTGTCGCAATTCATGCTGGCGATTCCGCTGTGGCTGCTCTATGAAATCGGGATCATCCTCGCGCGCTTCGTCGTCCAGCCGCCGGCACCGGTCGAGAGCGACTATCGGCCGCTCTCGGATGCCGAGATGGAACGCGAGCTGGATAAGGCGGAAGCAGCCGACGCGGGCGAGGCCAAGTCTCAAAAAGAATAGCGGGGCGGACCGCGACGTGAGTCTGGACCGGGCCGGCTATTCCGGCCGGGGCTTCGGCCGCTTGGCGATGGTCACCGCGAGATCGACGGTCTTGCCTTCGCGGCGCAGGCCGAACTGCGCCTGAGATCCCGGTTTCAGCTCGGCGATCATCTCCAGCATGCCCTGGGCGTCGGTGACGCGCCTGCCCGCCACCGTCATCAGGATGTCGCCCGGGCGGATGCCGGCGCGGTCGGCCGGGCCCCCGCGCATCACGCCGGCGATCAGCGCGCCCTGGGTGTCTGGCAGCTTGAAGGAGTCGGCTAGCTCCGGCGTGATCTCCTGCACCTCGATGCCGATCCAGCCGCGCGTCACGGTGCCCGTCTTGATGATCTGTTCCATGACGTTCTTGGCCAGCGAAATCGGGATGGCGAAGCCGATACCCATCGATCCGCCGCTCTGGGAATAGATTGCGGTGTTGATGCCGACCAGATTGCCGTTCGAGTCGATCAGCGCGCCGCCCGAGTTGCCGGGATTGATGGCGGCGTCGGTCTGGATGAAGTCCTCGAAGGTGTTGATGCCCAGATGCGAGCGGCCGAGCGCGCTGACGATGCCGGAGGTCACCGTCTGACCGACGCCGAAGGGATTGCCGATGGCCAGCACCACGTCGCCGACGCGCAGCGACCCCGATGGGGCGAAGGTGATCGCGGGCAGCTTGCCCCCGGCATCGATGCGCAGCACGGCGAGATCCGAGTCGGGATCGGCGCCGGCCACGCGCGCCTTGAATTTGCGGCCGTCTTGCAGCGCCACCTCGATCTGGTCGGCGGCCTCGATCACGTGGTTGTTGGTCAGGATGTAGCCGTCGGCGCTGACGACGACGCCGCTGCCCAGGCCCGAGCGCCGCTGCGGCTGCACCTCGAAGCGGTCACCGAAGAAATGGCGGAAGAAGGGATCGTTGAGCAGCGGGCTCACCGGCGCCTTGACCTCCTGGCTGGTGTAGATATAGACGACAGAGGGCAGCGCCTTCTGCGCCGCCATGCTGTAGGAGACCACCTTGCGCGCGTCGCCGGGCGGCGACGCGGCTTCCTGCACCGCGACGACTTTGCTGCCCGCCGCGCGGCCGAGCCACTCCGGTTTCAGCGTCTGGGCAACGAACAGGAACGCCAGGCTGACGGTGACAGCCTGAGCGAAAATCAGCCAGAGTCGGCGCATAATTTGGTCCGTTACGTTTTCCTGCCGGTGAGGCCCATGCAGCGCAAGCCCGTATCACGAGAGTATCTGCGCGATCATCTCGACCAACTCCTGGAGGCCGCGCGCTTCCGGGATTATTGCCCAAACGGGCTGCAAGTGGAAGGTCGCGCCGAGGTGGGCCGCGTCGTCTGCGGCGTCACCGCCAGCCAGGCGCTGATCGACGCCGCGGCGGCGCGGGGGGCGGATGCCGTGCTGGTGCACCACGGCTGGTTCTGGAAGTCCGAGGACGGACGCATCACCGGCACCCGCAAGCGAAGGCTGGCCGCGCTGCTGGCCCAGGACATCAGCCTGTTCGCCTACCACCTGCCGCTCGATGCCCACGCCGAACTGGGCAACAACGCGCAACTGGCGAAGCTGATGGGCTGGCGGATCGACGGCCGCTTCGCCGAGCAGGAGATCGGTTTTCTCGGCCGCACCGCCGCCGCGACGGCGGCCGAGTTGGCCGCCGGCCTGGACCGGGCCCTCGAACGGACGCCGCTCCTGATCGGCGATCCGGACAGACCCTTGCGGCGCATCGCCTGGTGCTCAGGCGGCGCCCAGGACTATTTCGAACAGGCGATCGCCACCGGCGCGGATTGCTTCGTCTCCGGCGAGATTTCCGAGCAGAACGTGCATATGGCGCGCGAATCCGGCGTTCCCTACATCGCCGCCGGCCATCACGCCACCGAGCGTTATGGCGTCCAGGCGCTGGCGGCTCACCTGCGCGACGAGTTGGGACTCGCGTGCGAATACCTGGAGATCGACAACCCGGTGTGAGCCGCTCACAGCCGGAAGCGATTGGCCAGGCTTTGCAGGTTGGAGGACATCTGCTCCAGATGGGTCGCCGCGCCAGCCAGTTGCACGATTACCGAGCTGTTCTCGTCGGTCATCTGCGCGATGGTCTCGACGTTGCGGGCGATCTCGTTGCTGGCGACGCTCTGTTCCTTGGTCGCGGCGCTGATTTCCCTGACCATCTCCACCGTGTGGCGGGTTTCCGTGCGGATATTCCCTAGGGAGTCTCGCGCCCGCTCTGCCAGGGCCACGCCGGCTTGGACCTGGTTGCGGCTGTCGTTCATGTTGACCGCGGCGTGGTCGATCTGGCGCCGGATGCTGTCGATCATGCCGGCGATCTGCAGCGTCGCCTGCCCGGTGCGCTCGGCCAGCTTGCGCACCTCGTCGGCCACCACGGCGAAGCCGCGTCCCTGCTCGCCTGCGCGCGCCGCCTCGATCGCGGCGTTCAGGGCCAGCAGGTTGGTCTGGTCGGCGATCTCCTTGATCACCTGAACGATGCCGCTGATTTCGGTGGAGCGCTCGCCCAGGGAGGCGACCACTTCCGACAAGGCTTCCACCGAGCCGGCGACCCGGGTGATCTCCCCGGAAGCCTCCTGGACGACCTTTTCTCCGGCCTCCGACAGATCGCAGGTCTCGATGGAAATCGCTTCGGTCGCGCTGGCGTGATCGGCGACGTGGTTGATGCTCACCGTCACCTGTTCGACCGCGGCGGCCGTGGTGGCGGCCGCTTCGCTCTGCTGCCGGGAGCTGTCCGCCACCCGGCCGGTGTTGACCGCCAGTTCGGTGGCGGCATCGGCCACCGTTTCAGCCGCCTTGGCCAGTCCCGCGACGAAGCCGCCGAAATCCGCCGTCAAGGTGTTGATCCCCCGCGCCAGAGCGAGGATTTCATCTCCGGAGCTGCCCTCCTGAACCAGTTCCATGCCGACGAACAGGGCGCCGATGATCCGGCCTTGCTCGGACCTCAGGGGGTCGTAGCGGGTCATGTAGTTCTTGCCGAACAGTTGGGCCGTTCCGACGAAGCTCTCGCCGCGCAGCAATTTCTGGTACACGGGCCGCGTGCTGTCGAGCATGGTGCCGACCACCCGCGAGCCGTCGGGCTTCTTCAGCGAGGTGGCGATCCGCACCAGGTCGTCTCCGCGCAGCGCGAAGACGGTGGCGACCCCGCTGCTGCTGTCGCTGAAGCGGTCGACGATGGCCGTCTCCAGGTTGAGCGTGGTCTGGCCGCAGCGCAATTCCGGGACGCGGATCTTGCCGACCGTCAGCAGGGCCTCGGGATGGAGCGAGAATCCCCCCTCGAAATTGCCGGCGAAGTCCCGCGCCAGCTGGTCCGTCCTGGCCGTCAGCTCGGGATGCTCTCCGGCTTTTTCCGGCGCCGCCCACGGAATCTTCACGGTGAGATCGCCCCTGCCCAGCGCCGCGACCGCCGAAACCAGCTCGCCCAGACGGCGGATCCGGCCGAGAAGGAGGCGGTTGAAGATCAGCGTGGCGACGAGCGCCACGGACAATCCCGCCGCCGCCCGTGTTGCGAACGAGGCATCCGGGATCAGCCGGCCAATTCCCGCCAGCGCGAGCTCGGCCAGCAGCACGGAGACAAGGAAGGAGAGGCTGAGCCGCCTTGGGTACATCGTATTGTCTCCGTGGTGCGGGTGGTCCGCGGTCGTCTTCAGGACGAACTTGTCTTGGGTATTTCAGCTAGCGGCGCGATAATGCTTTATATTTAAATATTTTACAACACCGCTGGGCGCGGTAGCCGCTTTGCGGCACAAGTGCCCGTAATTGTCCCCCGCCCCGCGACGAAACGGGCGCTAGCCCTCGCCGGCCTCGCGCGGCTGCAGGTGCTTGCGGATGCGCGAGAGCATGTCGATCAGCCGCGCCGTATCGTCGTCTCCCAGCGCCGCGGCGATGTGCGTCTCGTGGGCCCTGACGCGCCGCTTCATCGCCCGCAGCAGCTTCTTTCCGTCCTCGGTCAGCCACAGCGCGTTGGAGCGCCGGTCGTTCGGGGCGGCGCGGCGTTCGACCAGGCGGCGCGCCTCCAGCTGATCGATCACCGCGACCATGGTCGAACGGTCGAGCTGGGTGGCCAATGCCAGTCGGCTCTGCGTCATCCCCGGATTGGCGCCGATCAGCACCAGTACGCCGAAGCGTCCGGGCGAGATCGCCTGATCGGAGAGCGAGTGGCCGAAATCGCCGAAGATCGCCAACTGGGTCAGCCGCAACTGGTAGCCGACCAGGCCCGGCAGCAGGTCGAGTTCGAGCTTTGCGGGCGTGGGGGCTGCCCGCTTGGGCGCGGGCTTGGGTGTACTGGCGGCTGCTGGCTTTCGGGTCTTGGGCGCGGGCATCGGGGGTCGTCTGGTATTGTTTGGTCCCCAAACTATACTAAACTTTGTGGCAAAATAGCCAGGATCAACTTCTGCGCAGCAGCCCGATGGCCGGCGTCCAGGCCAGATGCAGGATCATTGATGAACGACCGCGCCAGTTTCTATGCCCACCCTTGGGCATAGGACGCCAGGCAGGCGGCGGGTTTACGACAGACAAAAAGGTTGACTAATGAGCTACGCTTTTCCCTTGCCCCAGGCCGCTTTGCCGATCGCCGGCGGCAACGATCTCTATCCGGTGCGGCGCATCTATTGCGTCGGCCGGAACTACGCCGAGCACGCCAAGGAAATGGGCTTTACCGGCCGCGAGCCGCCCTTTTTCTTCTGCAAGCCCGCCGACGCGGCGGTGCCGGTGCCGAACAACACGGTAGGCGCGGTGGCCTTTCCGCCGAGGACCGAGAACTATCAGTACGAGATCGAGCTGGTGGTGGCGATCGGCGAGCGCGGCAGCAACATTCCCGTCGATCGCGCCAACGTGCACATCTTCGGCTACGCCGTCGGCCTCGACATGACGCGGCGGGACTTGCAACTGGCGCTGCGCGAAATAGGCCGGCCTTGGGAGCTGGGCAAGGCCTTCGACCAGTCGGCGCCGATCAGCCCCATCCATCGCCTGGGCGAGACCGGCATCATGGAGCGGGGCCCGATCTGGCTCAAGGTCAACGGCGTGCAGAAGCAGCGGGGCGACCTCGGCGAACTGATCTGGTCGATCCCGGAGGTCATCAGCAATCTCTCCGAATATTTCACCCTGGAGCCGGGCGATCTGATTTTCACGGGGACCCCCGCGGGGGTGGGCAAGGTGCAGCGGGGCGATACCCTGGTCGGCGGCGTCGACGGCCTGTGCGAACTGTCGATCAAGCTGGTCTAGGCACGCGCCCGAAGCCGCCGCGGCGCCAGCAAAACAACCGGATGCCGAGTAAGATGCCGGGGAATCGGCAGTTTTAAGACCGATGATGCACGACCATTTCAACCAAGGAGACCAAGCATGAAACTCAGAGTTTTACTCACCGCACTCGCCGCCGCCGTGGCCCTGCCGGCCGCGGCTCAGGACACGGTCAAGATCGGCGCCATCCTGCCGATGTCCGGGCCCTTCGCCAGCTACGGCCGGCAGATTGACAACGGCATGAAGCTGTACATGAAGCAGCACGGCGACGTCGTCGCCGGCAAGAAGATCGAGGTGCTGGTGCGCGACGATACCGGCCCGGCGCCCGAGATCACCAAGCGCCAGGCGCAGGAACTGATCGTCAAGGACAAGGTCAATCTCCTCGCCGGCTTCGGCCTGACGCCCAACGGCCTGGCCGTGGCGCCGCTCATCACCGAGGCGAAGATGCCGGCCGTCATCATGAACGCGGCGACCTCGATCATCACCGCCAAGTCGCCCTACTTCGTCCGGGTCTCGATGACCCTGCCGCAGGTGACCGCGCCGATGGCGACCTGGGCGTTGCAGCACGGCATCAAGAAGGTCTATGTCCTGGTTTCCGACTACGGCCCCGGCTATGACGCCGAAGGCCAGTTCAAGAAGACCTTCACCGCGGGCGGCGGGCAAATCGTCGGCGACGTGCGGGTGCCGCTGAAGAGCCCCGATTTCTCGGCCTATCTGCAGCGCATCAAGGACACCAATCCCCAGGCGGTGTTCCTCTTCCTGCCCGCCGGCGAGCAGGGCGTGGCCTTCATGAAGGGCTTCCACGAGCGCGGTCTGGACAAGGCCGGCATCAAGCTGATCGCCACCGGCGACATCTCCGACGACAGCGTCATCGATTCCGAAGGCGATGCGGCGCTCGGCCTGATCACCAGCCATCACTACTCTGATGAGCACAAGTCGCCGTTGAACGCGGCCTTCCTCAAGGGCTACGCCGAAATCGATCCGCAGATGCGCCCGAGCTTCATGGCGGTTGCCGGCTATGACGGCATGGCGCTGATCTACGCGGCGCTGACTAAGACCGGCGGCAGCACCGATGGCGACAAGTTCATGGCGGCGGTGAAGGGCATGAAGCTGGAGAGCCCGCGCGGTCCGATCATGATCGATCCGGAGACCCGCGACATCGTCCAGAACATCTACATTCGCCGGGTCGAGAAGATCAAGGGCCACTACTACAACGTCGAGTTCGACACCTTCAAGGCGGTCAAGGATCCGGGCAAGTAAATAGCCGGGGATGGGCGGCGCCGCCGCCCATCCATTCCGTCGAGCCGTCTTGTATACCGTTTAGCCGCTTTTTTCGAAATCCAGGCCTAGCGCCCTTCCGCGCTGACCTCTGATTTTCTCCCTTATTCCCGGTTTCAGCCAGCGTCCAAGCCGTTTCAGGTGGGTTGCGGGGGCCGACGCGGTCAATTGCCATTGACAGCGATATGGGAATTATGTATACAGTGCGTATACGTAAGCCTCGCCCATTCCGCATGGAGTTCCGCTCATGGCCACCCCGATTCCGCTCGCGCGCGACGCCACGCAAACCGACCGAGCCGTTCTCGGCATCCGCGATCTGGTCTTGCGCGGCGAGTTCAAGGCCGGGGAGCGCCTGCCGGAACTGGCCTTGGCCGAGCTCCTCGGAGTCTCCCGCACCCCGGTTCGCGCGGCGCTGCAGAAGCTGGCCGAGGAAGGCCTGCTGGAGCCGGCGGCGTCGACCGGGTATCTGGTGCGCAGCTTCAGCGACAACGATATTTTCGATGCCATCGAGGTGCGCGGAACGATAGAGGGCTTGGCGGCGCGCCTGGCGGCCGAGCGCGGCGTGTCGAAGCTGGTGTTGGACGAGATGCGCGACACGCTGGCGCAGATAGATCTGACGCTGGCCACGGCCAGTCCGGGCGATGCGCACCTGAGCCGGTACAGCGCCTTGAACGGTCGCTTCCACGAGCTGCTGCTGGAGGCCTCGGGCAGCGAAATGGTGGCGCGCGCGCTGACGCGCGTGACCTCGCTGCCGTTTGCCTCCGCCGATGCCTTCGTCGCGCTCCAGGCCGAGATTCCCGGCTCCCTGGAAATCCTGAAAATCGCCCAACTGCAGCACCACGAGATCGTCGGCGCGATCGAGGCGCGCTCCAGCGCCAGGGTCGAACCCCTGGTCAGGGAGCATTCGCGCAACGCCCGCAAGAATCTCGAACTGGCGCTGAGGAACGGCGAGGCGATGAAACATTTTCCGGGCGCGCCGCTGATCCGCCGCCGCGGCGGCGCCTGAGATCCGAGCCGCCGAGCATGAATTCCTGATCATGTACAAGGCCCGTCTCTGGTCGGTCCGCCATGCCCGCGCGCTACGCCGGATCTATGACGTCTTCAAACGCTGCGCTCCCCGCTTGGCACCCCTGATCCGACTGGTCGGCGCCAGGACGAGCGAAGCCGCCCTGCGTCCGCTGGAACGGGCCGCCAAGGGCCTGCTGTTCGACTGCCGGATGTGCGGACTATGCGTGCTCTCGGCCACCGGCATGGCCTGCCCGATGAACTGCGCCAAGGCGATGCGCAACGGCCCCTGCGGCGGCGTCCGGTCCGACGGCGGCTGCGAAGTGAAGCCCGACATGCCTTGCGTCTGGATCGAGGCCATAGAAGGCGGCGCGCGCATCGCCGGCAGCCGCGGCGAAGTCCCGACGACGATCCTGCCGCCCGTCGATCACAGCCGCGCTGGCCGCTCCACCTGGCTGCGGGTGATCAGCGGCGAGCCCGAGCCCGGTTCGCCCCCCGCCGTCGGCGCCGCCGTCGGACACGAGGCCGCCGGCTTCGAGCGGGCCTGCAACTCGGGGCGCCCGGTGGTCACGGTCGAAGTCGCTCCGCCGGACTCCGCCGACCCCGCCGCCCTGCTGGCCCGCGCCGGGCGCTTCAAGGGCTTGGTCGATGCCATCAACATCACCGACGGGGCGGGCGGCAATTGCCACATGTCCAGCGTCGCGGCCTCGGCGATCCTGGCCGCCGACGGCATGGTTCCCGTCTATCAGATCGCCTGCCGGGACCGCAACCGCATCGCCATCCAGGGGGATCTGCTCGGCGCGGCGGCGCTGGGCGTGAACAACATCCTCTGCCTCACCGGCGACGACGTCAGCCAAGGCGACCATCCCCAGGCCAAGCCGGTGTTCGATCTCGACGCGGTCTCCTTGCTGAGCATCGCGCGCGGCATGCGCGACCGCGGCGAATACGCCTCGGGCAGGAAGCTCGACCGAGCCCCCAGCCTGTTCATCGGCGCCACCGCCAATCCCTTCGTCCCCCCCCACCGCGACCGGATCGTCAATCTCGAAAAGAAGGTGGAGGCCGGCGCCCAGTTCATCCAGACCCAGTTCTGCTTCGATCTGCCGCTGCTCGAGGATTTCATGCGCGCGCTCAGGGCCAGGGAACTGCACCGGCGCTGCAAGATCATCGTCGGCGTCGGCACGCTGGGCAACGCCCGCGCGCTGCGTTGGATGGCGGCGCACGTGCCCGGCATCCACATCCCCGAGGCGCTGCTCGCGCGCATCGGCGGCGCCTCCGACCAGAAGGCGGAAGCGAAGCGCGCCTGCATCGAGATCATCGCCGCCGTCGCCGGCATCGATGGCGTGGCCGGCGTGCACGTGATGGGTCACAGAAACGAGGAGGTCCTGGCCGAGATCATAATCGAGTCGGGACTGCGCCGAGGAATCACAACGACAGGAGACGGGACATGAACGAAGAGGAAAAGCAGTTGGTGGAATGGCTGGCCGAGATGAACGAGGACGACGCCCTGGCCCTGGCCAAGCGGATGCTGCTCGAGGACGGCAAGGATCCGCTGCGCGTCCTGGAGCTTTGCCGGATGGCGATGGATATCGTCGGCAAGCGCTTCGAGGAGGGCGAGTACTTCCTGCCCGAGCTGGTTCTGGCCGGCGAGATGCTGGAGTCGATCGGCGCCATCGCCAAGCCGCTGATCAAGCAGGCGCCCGGCGAGGAGGCCAAGAAGCTGGGCAAGATCCTGATCGGCACCGTGCATGGCGACCTGCACGACATCGGCAAGAACATCGTCAGCTTCATGCTCGACATCAACGGCTTCGAGGTCAAGGACATCGGCATCGACGTGCCGGTGACGAGCTTCATCGAGGAGATCAACGGCTACCAGCCGGACGTGGTCGGACTGTCTGGCTTCCTCACCCTGGCCTTCGATTCGATGAAGGAGACCATCGCAGCCATCGACGGGGCGGGCTTGCGCGACAAGGTCAAGATCATGATCGGCGGCGGCCAGATCGACGAGACCGTGCGCGCCTACACCGGCGCCGACGCCTTCGGCGTCAATGCCGTCGAAGCCGTCAATCTGTGCAAGGGCTGGATGGGGGCCGCGGCATGAGCGACGACACCCCCGCCACCGAGGCATACGACCGGCGCTGGCAGCGCATCCTCGATTGCGTCGCGCTGAAGCAGCCCGACCGGATGCCGGTGGCCTTCTACGCCACCTTCTGGCTGGCCAAGTACGGCAACATCTCGTGCCGCGAGCTGATGTACGACTACGAGAAGATCAAGGAGATCGCCGAGCGGGCGGTGCTCGAATTCGACCCGGACGTCTATAGCACCCTGGTGCTCAGCACCGCCTCGGGCCCCTCCCTCGAAGCCATCGGCTTCAAGCAGCTGCAGTGGCCGGGACACGGCGTCGGCGACAACCAGCCCTACCAGTACCTCGACCGGGAATACATGAAGGCGGACGAATACGACGACTTCATCTTCGACCCCACCGGCTACTATCTGCATACCTACCTGCCGCGCGTCGCCTCGGCCTTCGAAGGCTTCGAGGATCTGCCCGTCTTCCCCGGCCTCCACTACTTCCGCCTGATCGCCGGGATGCGTTCTTTCGCCAAGCCCAGCGTCCGCGCCGCCCTGGAAAAGGTCATCGCGGCGGCGGAGGAAGTGGAGCGCTTCGCCGGACACCACGCCGCCTTCACCGCGCGCATGGGCTCGCTCGGTTATCCCTGCACCAACGGCGCGACCGCGGTCTCGCCCTACGACTTCATCGCCGACTATTTCCGCGGTGCGCGCGGCATGATGACCGACATCTTCCGCCACAAGGACAAGCTCCTGGAGCTGCTCGACAAGTGCTCGATCTTCCTGCTCAAGCAGACGGTCACGGCGGCCAGGGCTTCGGGCAACCCGGTCGTCTTCATCCCGATCCACTGGGCGCCGGACGCCTTCATGTCGGACAAGCAGTTCCGCCAGTTCTGGTGGCCGCCGTTCCGCAAGATGCTGATCGGCATGATCGACGCGGGGCTGATCCCGATGCCGCTGTGGGAGGCGGACTGCACCAAGCGCCTGGAGATCATCAGGGACGTGCCGCCGGGCAAGTGCATCTACTGGTTCGAGCGCACCGACATGGTCAGGGCCTTCGAGGTGCTGGGCGACGTGGTCGCCCTGCGCGGCAACCTCTCGCCCTCGATGATGACCACCGGCGGGCCGGAGGAAGTGGATGCCGCCGTGCGCCATCTGGCGGAGAACGTCTTCCACAAGGGCGGCCGGCTGATCCTCGACTGCGCCTTCGGCCTGCCCGACGAGACGCCGGTGGCGAACGTGCGCGCCATGTTCGACGCCGCGCGCAAGTACGCCGGCTGAGCATGCCCGTCGCCCGCGGCTTCGAGGTCCTGCGCGCTGCGCTGGCGGCCCCGATCAAGGGGCGGACATCCATCGCGCGCGAGCGCCTGCGCCTGGAGGCGGCGGCGCTGGTGCGGGACGAGCATCTGGTCGAGGCCGCCTACAGTTACCGCATCGTGCCGCTCGAAGCGCCCGCAGCGGAACTGCTCCGCGTCGGCGGCGAGGAACTTCACGCGCCCTGGCTGATCCCCGAATCCGGCCAACTGACCGCGCTGGCCTGCGGCGTGTGCACCGTAGGCCCGCGGCTCGAGGCGCGGGTCGGCGAACTGTTCGCGCAGCGCCGCGCCTCGCTGGCGCTGGCCCTGGACGCGCTGGGCAACGAAATGCTCTTCGCCGTCTCGCGCCGCGCCCAGGACCGGATGCTGGTCGATGCCCGCCGGCGCGGCCTCTCCATGGCCGGCGAGCTGCGCGCCGGCGATCCCGGCTTGGCGCTGGAGGCTCAGGGTGCGGTGCTGCGTCTGGGCTGGGCGGAGACGATCGGCGTCCGTCTCGCTCACGGTCAGCTGATGCAGCCGATGAAGTCCACCTCGATGGTGCTGGGCGTCGGCATAGACCTGCCGCCGACCCGGTGGTCGCGCTGCGACGCCTGTCCCTCGCGGCAGAAGTGCGGCGGCGGTGGCGCCTTGTCGGCGCAGCCAGGACTGCCATGAGCGAGCGTTCCTACACCCTGAGCTTCCCCCAACTGGCGCGGACCATCCCCGCCCGGGGGGCAGACACCCTGTTCCAGAGCGCCCGCCGCGGCGGGCTGCGCATCGTCGGCGCCTGCGGCGGGCGGGGCAGTTGCGGCACCTGCGTGGTCCGCGTCGTCGCAGGCGAGGTCGAGCATCAAGGCGAAGAACGGGCCGGCAACAAGTGGGTGCGCGCCTGCCAGACGCGCGCCCGCTCCGACTGCACCCTCGAAGTGGCGCCGCGCTCCCTGGCGCCGGTGGTTCGCGCCGAAGCGGAGGCCGGCAATGCCGCCGAGACGCTGGCCGTCGATACCCTGATCTCGGCTCAGGACATCAGCGTCGCAGCGCCGAGCCTGAACGACCCCGCCTCCGACCTGGAGCGGGTGCGGCGCGCCCTGGGCGCATCGGTCGGCAGCGTGGACATCGCAGCCGCCAGGCAGTTGCCCGGGCTGCTGCGCGACGGCGCCTGGTCGCTGCGCGCCCGGCTGCGGGGCGACGCGCTGATCGGCTTCGCCCCGGTCGGCAGTCCGAGCCTGGGCCTGGCGGTGGATCTGGGCACCACCAATGCCGCCGCCTTCCTGGTCGATCTTGCCAGCGGCATCCGCCTGGCCAGCCTGGGCATCGAGAATCCCCAGGTGGCCTGGGGCGCCGACGTGATCAGCCGGATCAACCACGCGGTGCGCCAGCCCGAGGGCGGGGCGGAATTGCGCGCCGCCGCGCGCTCGGCCATCGAAGCGCTGGCCCACGACCTGTGCCACGCCGTCGGCGCCCAGACCGGCGACATCGTCGACCTGGCGGTGTGCGGCAATACCGCCATGCACCACCTGCTGCTCGGCCTGCCGGTATCCCAGCTCGGCCGCGCCCCCTTCGTCGCGGCGCTGCGGGAGGGCGTAGACATCAAGGCGCGGGAGCTCGGTCTGTCCTTCTGTCCCGGCGCCATGGTCCATGTCGCGCCCAACGTCGGCGGCTTCGTCGGCGGCGACCACGTCACGGCGCTGCTCGCCACCGAGGAGCGCTGGCGTGCCGAGGGCGCCAGCCTGGTGATGGACATCGGCACCAACACCGAGATCACCCTGATCCACGATGGCGAGTTTCTCTCCGCCTCCTGCCCCTCGGGCCCGGCCCTGGAGGGCGGCCACATCTCCTGCGGCATGCGCGCGGCGGAGGGCGCGATCGAGCGGGTGGCTCTGGTCGATGGCCGGATCGCCGTCGCCGTGATCGGCGACCAGGAGCCGGTCGGCCTGTGCGGCTCCGGCGTGCTCGACGCCCTGGCGACGCTGCACCGGGCCGGCATCGTGGACGAACGCGGCCGCATCGCCGGCGAACACCCCGACGTCCTGGAGACGGCGGGCAAGCGGGTCGCGGTCCTGGCGCCCGGCGTCCATTTCACCCAGGACGACGTGCGCGCGGTGCAACTGGCCAAGGCCGCGATCCGCGCCGGGGTCGAGATGTTGCTCATGAAGGCGGGGCTGCAGGAGCGCGACCTCGAGCGCTTCATCATCGCCGGCGCCTTCGGCGCCTACCTCGACGTCGCCAGCGGCATCGCCACCGGCCTGTTCCCCGATCTGCCGCCGGCGCGCTTTCACCAGGTCGGCAACGCCGCCGGGCTGGGCATCAGGCGGATGCTCGCCTCGGAACGCGCCAGGACGCGCGCCGCCGAGCTGGCCGCGGCCTGCCGCTACGTCGAACTGTCCACCATCGCCGGCTTCCAGAAGTGCTTCATCAAGCACATCGGCTTCCCTTCGTACCCTGCCATGAGGAAATCATCGTGACCACGCCCCAAGGATTCGCCATCCGGATCATCGGCGAACGCATCAATCCCGGCTTCAAGAGCACCAAGGCGATGTTCGACGACAAGGATCTGGGCGCCATCCAGGCGCTCGCGGTGCGGCAGGTCGAATCGGGCGCCGCCTATCTGAACGTCAATGTCGGCGCCCGCGCGCTGACCGACCTGGGCTTCATGGCCGAGGTGATCGGAGCCATCCAGGCGGTGGCGACGGTGCCGCTGTCCTTCGACTTTCCCAGCGTCAAGGTGCAGGAGTTCTGCCTCGCCGCCTACGACCAGGCGCGGGCCGGCGGCCAGCTGCCGATCGTCAACTCGATCACCGAACAGCGCTGGGAGCCGATGCAGCTCTACAAACTGCGGCCCTTCAAGGTCATCGTCATGGCCTCGGAACGGGTCGAGGACGGCGTCGCCAAGGGCAACAAGACGGCGCCGGAGATCGCCGGAACGGCGCGCCGGGCGGCGCTGCGGCTGCAGGACGAATACGGGATGGCGATGGACGACATTTTCATCGACATGTCGGTCTCCGCCATCATCGCCGACACCGAGGGCCTGAACCGGGCCACGCTGGACGCGATCGGGGCCATCGGCTCGGATCCCGATCTTGCGGGCATCCACATGATGGGCGGGCTGTCCAACATCGGCCAGCAGATGCCGTCCAAGGCGGTCGACGGCTCCGACCTCAAGCACAGCCTGGAAAACGCCTTCCTCACCCTGGCCGTACCCGCGGGCTTCGACACCGTGCTGGGCACCCCCTGGCGCGGCTACGCGCCCTTGCCGGAAGACAACTACGTGCTCGGCGCCTACCGGAATTTCCTGGCGCAAAGCGGCAGCAACGCGCTGCGCGCCGTGCGTAAGTTCTACCGGGCCTGAGCATGGGAGAGCAGGCATTCGCCGTGGTCGTCGACGGCTGGTTCGACGGCGAGGCGCGGCATAGCGGCCCGGCCAGCTTCCTGGTGCGGGGCGGGCGGATCGAGGAGATCGCCGCCGGCGACCACGGAGCGGATCTCGCGCGGCGGGGCGTCACCGTGCATCGCGGCGGCTTCCTGATGCCCGGACTGGTCGATGCCCACGCGCACCTGTTCCTCGACGGCGCGACCACCGACGCAAGACTGCGCTCCGAACATCTGAAGCAGCCGTTGGACCGGCTGACCGAGGCCGCTAGGGCCAGCGCCCGGCAGGCGCTCGCCTGCGGCGTCACCGCGGTGCGCGACGCCGGCGACCGGCACGGCATCAACAACCGGATCCGCGCCGAGGCGATGGCGCCCGGGAGCGGCCTGCCGCGGATCCGCTCGGGCGGCCTCGGCGTCAAGCGCGCCAAGCGCTACGGGGCTTTCATGGCCACCGACGTCTCCGACGCGGAGAGCATCCGGCGCTCGGTGACGGAGCTCTCCGGCACCAACGACGAGATCAAGCTGATCCTGACCGGGATCATCGACTTCGACGCGGGAGCCGTCACCGACGAGCCCCAGTTCACCCTGGAGGAGACCCGGCTGGTGGTGGACACGGCGCGGTCCCGCGGCCGGAACAGCTTCGCCCATTGCAGCGGCGCCAAGGGTCTGGCGATCGCGGCGCGGGCGGGCGTCGGTTCGATCGAGCACGGCTTTTTCATGGACCGCGAGACCCTGATGATGATGGCGGAGAGATCCGTGGCCTGGACGCCGACCTTCTCGCCGGTGCATTTCCAGTGGGCGCATCCGGAGGCGGCGGGTTGGTCGCCCAATACCGTTGGCAAGCTGCGCCGGATCCTCGATTCCCACGCCGAGCATCTGCTGCTGGCCCATCAAATGGGCGTCACGCTGCTGCTCGGCACCGACGCCGGCAGCATGGGCGTGGCGCACGGCCACGCGGTGTTCGAGGAGATCGATCGCTACCTGGAGGCGGGCCTGCCGCTGGCGGCGGCGCTCGCCGCGGCCACGGCCGCGGCGCGACGCCACTTCGGCTGGGACGACCCGCGACTGGCCGGGGGCGGGATCTTCGACGCCGTCCTCCTGCCCGCTTCGCCCTTCGAGGACGCCCGGGCGCTGCGCCGGCCGATGCGCGTCTGGCCCGCGCAACCCGGCGCCGCCGTGCCCGCCTGACGGCGGGCCACCCCCTCCGGGGAGTTGACCGCGCAAACTGAATGAGCGATCATTCAGTCTTGATTGGGACCGAATGGCCGCCATCCCGGCGGCCGGGAGAGCAGCGATGAACGATTATCTTGCGTGGCCGTTTTTCGACGACGCCCACCGCGGCCTGGTGCGCGAGCTGGAGGCCTGGTCGGCGCAGCACCTGGCCGGCGCCGGGGCGGGGGACGATGTCGAGCTGACCTGCCGGAATCTGGTGGCCGCGCTCGGCGAGGGCGGCTGGCTGCGCCATTGCGTCGCCGGCGCATACGGCGGCGCGCGCGAGTCCATCGACGTCCGCTCCCTGTGCCTGATGCGCGAGCATCTCGCCCACCGCTCCGGGCTCGCCGACTTCGCCTTCGCCATGCAGGGCCTGGGCAGCGGCGCCATCTCCCTGGGCGGCTCCGACGAAATCAAGCAGCGGTATCTACCCCGGGTGGCTGCCGGCCGGTCGATCGCGGCCTTCGCCCTGTCCGAACCGGAAGCCGGCTCCGACGTCGGCGCGCTCGCCACCAGCGCCCGGCGCGATGGCGGCGACTACGTGCTGGACGGCGACAAGACCTGGATCTCCAACGGCGGCATCGCCGACTTCTATTGCGTCTTCGCGCGCACCGGCGAGGCGCCGGGCACCCGCGGCATTTCCGCCTTCGTCGTCGATGCCGACACCCCGGGCCTCGAGATCGCCGAGAAGATCCCGGTGATCGCGCCCCATCCGCTGGCGACGCTGCGCTTTTCCAATTGCCGGGTGCCCGCGGCGAAGCTCTTGGGCAAGCCCGGCGCCGGCTTCAAGCTGGCGATGCAGACGCTGGACATCTTCCGCACCAGCGTGGCCGCCGCCGCCGTCGGCTTCGCCCGCCACGCGCTGGACCAGGCGCTGGCCCGAGCCACCGCGCGCAAGATGTTCGGCCAGGCCCTGGCGGACTTTCAACTGACCCAGGCGGCGCTGGCGGACATGGCCACCGGCATCGACGCGAGCGCGCTGCTCACCTACCGCGCGGCGTGGTCGCGCGACTGCCTCGGGGTGCCGGCGACGGCCGAAGTCGCCATGGCCAAGATGGTCGCCACCGAGACCGCCCAGCGGGTGATCGACAGGGCGGTGCAGATCTTCGGCGGCCTCGGCGTCAAATCCGGCATGGCGGTGGAGCTGCTCTATCGGGAGATCCGCGCCCTGCGAATCTACGAGGGCGCGACCGAGGTGCAGAAGCTGATCATCGGCCGCCAAGTCCTCAAGGACTTCGACGCCGGCCGTCAGCCCGCCTAGGCCGCGCGATCAGCCTTGCAATTTGAAACGGCCCGTGATAATTTTAACTGAATGAACGATCATTCATCATTACGATTACCCTTACCTGGAGCGTGAAAATGAGGTGCGAAAAATGAGGCTGGACGGCAAAACGGCGGTGGTGACCGGGGCGGCTTCCGGAATCGGACGGGCGGTCGCGGAGGTGCTGGCGGAGGCGGGCGCCCACGTGCTGGTGGGCGACATCGACGAGGCCAACGGCGCGGCCACGGCCGGCGCGATCCGCGAGCGCGGCCAGGGTGCGGACTTCATCCGCCTCGACGTCACCGACGCGGCATCGATCGATGCCTTTCGGAGCAAGGCATACGCGCTCAAGGGACAGGTGGATATCGTCGCCAACGTCGCCGGCTGGGGCAAGATCCAGCCCTTCGTCGACAACACCCCGGAGTTCTGGCGCCGGGTGACCGACCTCAACTTCCTCGGGCCGGTGGCGGTGTCGCGCGCCTTCCTCGATCCGATGATCGAGCGCGGGGTCGGCAAGATCGTCACCGTGTCCAGCGACGCGGGGCGCGTCGGCAGCCTGGGCGAAGCGGTATACTCCGGCGCCAAGGGCGGCGCCATCGCCTTCACCAAGGGATTGGCGCGGGAAATGGCGCGCTTCAACATCAACGTCAATTGCGTCTGCCCGGGGCCGACCGACACGCCGCTGCTGGCGGCGGTGCCGGAGAAGCACCGCGAGGCCTTCGCCCGCGCGACGCCGATGCGCCGCCTCGCCAAGCCCTCGGAGATCGCCGACGCCGTGCTGTTCTTCGCCAGCCGCCGCGCCGACTTCATCACCGGACAGGTCCTGAGCGTCAGCGGCGGCCTGGCCATGGCCGGCTGAGCGCCGGCGCAAACCCATCACCCAACCGACAATCAGGAGAAATCATGTACAAGCTGAAAGCGGCCGATTGGCGACCGCAGCACTTCAAGTGGGAGGTCAAGGACCGGGTCGCCACGGTCACGCTGAACCGCCCCGAGCGCAAGAATCCCTTGACCTTCGAGAGCTACGCCGAATTGCGCGACACCTTCCACAAGCTGCAGTACGCCGAGGACGTGCGCGCCGTGGTGTTCACCGGCGAGGGCGGCAACTTCTGCTCGGGCGGCGACGTGCATGAGATCATCGGGCCGCTGACCAAGATGGACATGGACGGCCTGCTGACCTTCACGCGGATGACCGGCAACCTGATCAAGGAAATGCGCACCTGCCCGCAGCCGATCATCTCCGCCATCGACGGCATCTGCGTCGGCGCCGGCGCCATCATCTCGATGGCCAGCGACATGCGCTACTGCACCCCGGCCGCCAAGACCGCCTTCCTCTTCGTCAAGGTCGGCCTGGCCGGTTGCGACATGGGCGCCTGCAGCATCCTGCCGCGGATCATCGGCCAGGGCCGCGCCTCCGAACTGCTGTACACCGGCCGCAGCATGAGCGCCGAGGAGGGGCTGGCCTGGGGCTATTTCAACGGCATCGTGCCCCAGGAGAAGCTGCTGGAGACGGCGAAGAACATGGCGCAGTCGCTCGCCGACGGCCCGGCCTTCGCCCACTCGGTGACCAAGAAATGCCTGCACCAGGAATGGAACCAGACCATCGAGCAGGCGCTGGAGACCGAGGCCGAAGCGCAGGCCATCTGCATGCAGACCAAGGACTTCGAGCGCGCCTACCACGCCTTCGTCGCCAAGGCCAAGCCGGCCTTCGAGGGCAACTGAGCTCGATTCCGTCATTGCGAGCCGCAGGCGCCGCAATCCCGGAGCGCCACCGCGCCCGCGATGACGGACTTTTCAGGGCTAGCTCAACGCGCAGCAGCGCTTGATCCACCCGGCGCGCCGCTCGGCGGCCGCCGGTTCATGATGGAGGAAAACAGATGGCTTCGCCCGGACATGTCGGCAGTGTGGTCACCGACGCCAAGCTGATAGAAGAGCGGCGCGGACAGATCCTCCGCGCCGCGGTCAAGCTGTTTTCCGAGGACGGGTACTACACCACCACCATCCAGATGATCGCGCGCGAGGCCGGGGTGAGCATCGGCCTCATCTACCAGTACTTCGGCGACAAGGACGACATCCTGTTCCTGACGCTGAAAATGGTTCTGGAAACCTACGAGCACGAGATTCCGCTGCGCCTGGAGGGCCTGACGCATCCGGTGGAGCGTCTCGCCATGGCCATCTGGGCCTATTGCGGCATCGTCGATCGGCTGCGCGAAGCGACCGTGCTGGCCTACCGTTCTACCAAGTCGCTGCGCGCCGACCGCAGGAACCTGATCAAGGACGAAGAAATCAGGAGCAATCGCCTGCTCGAGGCCTGCCTGCGCGACTGCATCGCCGGCGGCTACATGCGCCCGGTGAATGAATCCCTGCTGGTCTACCAGTTCGTCATGTTCTGTCACGCCTGGGCGTTGAAGTACTGGGCGTTCCAGGGCGAGCTGACGCCCGCCGAATACGTCTCCGAAGGCCTCAAGCTGCTGGTCGAGCCCTTTCTCACCGCCAAGGGCAAGGCCGCGCTGGCAACGATGCGGCGCAGCACCGGCAACTTCTCCCACGACAAGCGGGCCCGCGTCCGCACCAGGACAAAATGATCTCTCTCATCATCGAAGACGCGACCGCGATCGCGACGCTCTGCCGGCCGCCGGTCAATGCCATCAACGACGAATGGGTGGCGCGCCTGAGCGCGATCCTCGACGAGCTGGAGGGCGACCAGGAGGTGAGCGTGCTGTGGTTGCGCAGCAGCGAGCGGGTGTTCTGCGCCGGCGCCGATCTCGAATTCATGAGGGAGCGCTTTCTGACCGAGGAGGGGCGCTCTCTGATGATTTCATTCACCCGGGGCCTGCAGGAGGTCTATGCCCGGCTGGAGCGACTGGGCATCGTCACCGTCGCCGAGATCGGCGGCGCGGCGCTGGGCGGCGGTTTCGAACTGGCGCTGGCCTGCGACCTGCGCATCGTCGCCGACACGGCGAAGATCGGTCTGCCGGAAGCGCGCCTGGGCCTGCTGCCGGCGGCCGGAGGTACGCAGCGCCTGACCCGGTTGTGCGGGGAGGGCATCAGCCGCCGCCTGATCCTGGGCGCCGAGATCGTCGCGGGCAGCGACGCCGTGGCGCTCGGCCTCGCCCACTGGGTGGCGCCCGCAGCCGAGCTGGAGGCCGAGGCGCGCGCGCTGGTGGCGCGTCTGGCAAAACTGCCGCGGCAAGCGCTCGCGGCCTGCAAGCAGTGCATCGCCGCGGCGACCGACGGCAGCGGCAATGGTTACGAGGTCGAACTCGACGGCAGCCGGATGCTGCTGGCAACGCCGGATACCCAGGACCGCGTCCGCCGGTTCCTGGAGAAACAGTGATGGAGGTGGCAGTGGAAGGCGTATTTTTGAACCAGAACCGGCTCGATCTCGAGCGCGCGCGCGGCATCTGGCCCGATCGCGTGATCACCGACTATTTCGACCGCTGGTTGGTGGAAAAGCCCGACGCGACGGCGATCATCTCCTTCCGCGAGGAGGATGCGAGCACCACCACCCTCACCTGGCGGCAGCTCGGTGCGCAGGTCGCCGGCATCGCCCGGGGGCTCTCGGCGCGCGGCGTCGGCCATGGCGACGTGGTTTCCTTTCAGTTGCCCAACTGCTGGCAGTTCGTCGCCATCCATCTCGCCTGCGCGCGCATCGGCGCGGTCAGCAATCCGCTGATGCCGATCTTCCGCAGCCGCGAGATGTCGTTCATGGTCAAGCACGCCGAATCCAAGGTGCTGGTCGTGCCGACCCGCTTCCGCGGCTTCGACCACGGCGCGCTGGCGCTCGAACTGCAGCGCGATTGCCCCGCGCTGAAACACGTCTTCATGCTCGGCGGCGCCGGCGAGTACTCCTTCGAGAACGCGCTGGCGGGGGGCGGCGCAGAGATCGAGACGGGGGCGCGGCTCATGCCCAACGACGTGACCCAACTGCTGTTTACCTCGGGTACCACCGGCGAGTCCAAGGGCGTGCTGCACACCTCGAACACCCTGATCGGCACCATTCTGCAATTCATCAAGCGCATGGAGCTCGATGCCGGCGAGGTGGTCTTCATGCCCTCGCCGCTGGCGCACCAGGCGGGCTTCGCCTACGGCCTGACGCTGTCGGTGATACTCGGCGTTCCCATCGTGCTCCTGGACGTCTGGAGTGCGGCGCGCGCGGTCGAACTGATGGAGGCGCACCGCGCGACTCTGACCTTCGCGGCCACGCCCTTTCTCGCCGATCTGGCCCATTTCCCCGGCGTCGAGCGGCGTTCGCTCGACGCCTTCCGGCTGTTCATCACCTCGGGCGCGCCGATACCCCCGGTGCTGGTCGAACTGGCGCAGCAAAAACTGCACGCCAAGGTCGTCGCCTCCTGGGGCATGACCGAGTGCTGCTCGGCGAGCACGACGCTCTTGTCCTGTCACAAGATACTCGAGTCCGACGGCGTCTCCGTGCCCGGCGCGGAGCTCATGATCGTCGATGATCAGGGCGTGGAAGTGCCGCGCGGCCAGCCGGGAACCCTGAAGTTTCGCGGCGCCTCGCTGTTCGTCGGCTATCTCAAGCGGCCGCAGCTCTATGCCGTCGATGCGCAGGGCTGGTTCAACACCGGCGACATCGCGCGCATGGACGAGGAGGGCTATATCCGGATCTGCGGGCGCGAGAAGGACATCATCATCCGCGGCGGCGAGAACATTCCGGTGGTCGAGGTCGAGAGCGCCATGTACCGGATTCCCCAGGTGTCCGAGGTGGCGATCGTGGCCATGCCCGATCCGCGCATGCAGGAGCGGGCCTGCGCCTTCGTCACGCTGCGCCAGGGCCGGCGCCTGACGCTGGAGGAAATGCAATCCCATCTCGCCGCCGAGGGGGTGAGCAAGCATTTCTGGCCGGAGCGCCTGGAGATCATCGAAAACATGCCCTGGACGCCGACCGGAAAAATCCAGAAGTTCGTCCTGCGCGAGATCGCCAAGGGTTTCGGCGTCCCGGCGGGTTGAGCGACTTGGAATTTTATCGGCGCCGCGCCTGTTCGCGCCGGCCTGGCGCCGCCTGGCCGCGGCCAGCCGTTGCCGAGACCAGCCGTGTTTACACCTCCCTGGCTGCCTCAATTTTAAGACTTCGAGGTGTCCGTTAAAACCGGGGCGATTCATCGCTTACGTTGAAAGCGCAGGGGCTGGCGAGTATCCGTGATCTTTGGATGAAGGCTCACGGCTACGCATGAGGGAAATCATGTGCGCCCTGTTCATGAACCGCCCGGTGCGGACCCGCATGCCGGGTGGTGTGGGGAGGGTCGGTTAGAAGCCGGCCCTTACCCGATTGGGCGGCACCCTAATTTGGCCGAAACGTTGGGTACGCATGGCGTTTACTTTGGACGGAAGAGGGCGCAGAGCTTGTTTCCATCCGGATCGCGAACGTATGCCAGATACATAGACCCAAGCTTGCCCTCGCGAAGACCTGGCGGTTCTTCAATGGACGCACCGCCGTTTGAAACTGCGACGTCGTGGAATTTCTGAACTTGCTCAGGGGAACTGCACTTGAAGCCAATGGTGCCACCGTTGGCGAACGTTGCGGACTCGCCATTGATGGGCTGGCTTATACAGAACGTCCCACCGTCGTGTCGATAGAACAGACGGAGTTGCCCGGTCTTGTTTTCATTCTGAATTGGCTCTCCAGCACCGAGCACGTTAAGAACAGCGTCATAGAAGCGCCTAGAGCGCTCAATGTCATTCGAACCGACCATCACGTGACTAAACATTTGTTCTTTCCTTCGTTTGAACTCTACGTGTGAATTCTGAGGCTTTCCGAAGTGCCGCCAAGTCGCTCTGTGCCGTCTAATGTCCAAGTTCAGGGGCGCGGCGTGGCCTTATCGCGCAGCGTCCCCTGGAACGAAGTATTCGGCGACATAGCTGTTCCGCATGGGTTACAGATCTTTGGGCGTAAGGCCAGTGTGTTTCGCTATGCGTGCAAGCATACGGGGGCCGATTTCTTCGCCATCGTGAAATGCGAAGACGAAATCGGGCCAACCTCCGCGCGACAGCGTGCGGTGCGAGCCAGATTGTCTGAGGCTCCACTCTATGCCAAACAGTGCTACGAGCAGAAGTTTGGCCTTGGTGGCGGGCCATTGGCTCATGCAGCGAGGGGAATGGAAATACTTATTGCGACGGCCTTCGATTCGCCGTGCTCAAGGCGCTCGGCCATTGTGCGTAGCGCAAGTACCTCAGCTTTGGCCGTGGCCTCCTCGGCCGACTGGCCATAGCACAGGACACCGGGAAGCTGCGGCACTTCAGCCAGCCAACGGCCGTCCATTTCTTCCTCGCACTCAATACTGAAGTTCACGGTTCATCTCCAAGAGTGAGCGTGTGGAATTGTACCTCTACACGTGGTGTGGCGTCGAACGTGGAGGTCACCGGCGCTGCGCGGCTTTATCGCGCAGCGCCGGTGGACTGCCGGGTGTGCGCCCAGCATGGGCGCGATGTAATGGGGTGGAAGTCCCCTGTGGGAGTGCCGACATGGGTGCGTCATAGATTCATGATAACCACTAGCCGAAGGCACCTTCTGGGTGTTGGCAAACGCACGGCGATCCTGACGGGCGTCAGCAGCAAGAGCTACTGGCACTTGTCGCGGTCGCAGGCGACGCAAGTGGGGATGACGAACGATTGGTTGAAAGCGCAAGGGCTGGCGAGTATCCGTGATCTTTGGATGAAGGCTCACGGCTACGCATGAGGGAAATCATGTGCGCCCTGTTCATGAACCGCCCGGTGCGGACCCGCATGCCGGGTGGTGTGGGGAGGGCCGGTTAGAAGCCGGCCCTTACCCGATTAGGCCGCGACCTCAAGATACTCGACGATACTGGCTGGAGGCGGAATGACCAAGCCATCTTCACGAAGGCCTTCGATATGGAACTCGATGGCAGCGCGAATTTCGTTCTCTGTTTCCTCAACGGTTTGTCCAGTAGCAACGCAACCGGGCAGATCAGGAACATAAGCCGAATAATTATTTTCCGTTTTTTCGACGACGATGGCGTACCGCATGGATTACTCCTTAAGCCCTGCTTGCTTGATGATGCTGTTCAATGTTCCGGGAGCCAAATCATCACTGGGTTTCCCTGCTACCGTAACGCGACCATTCTTGACTGGATGTTTAAACTGCCGATGACTGCCGCGTGTGGCAACAAGAAACCAGCCGTCAGTCCTGAGCATGGTCAGAATATCGCTTACTTTCATGGTGCTAGGATAGCAACTAGTTGCCAAAAAGCCTAACGAAGCTGTAGAAAAACGCCATTCATGCCGGCATTTTGCTGTGAACCATCCGGTATATCAAGCGTCATAGCTTTGTCTCCTTTGGATGCACGCCCATGGCCCGCTACAAACACATCGACACCAGCCCGCGCTTTCTTGCGGTCGACCTCGAACGGCAACTGCTGCCTGGCACCTTCGAGCACGCTCTGAACTACCTAGTCGATCGCGAACTCGACCTGCACCGCTTTGATCGCCGCTACAAGAACGACTACACCGGCGCCAGCGCCTACCCACCGGCGATGTTGCTCAAGGTCGTGCTGTTCGCCTACAGCCGGGGTATCGTCAGCTCGCGCGGCATCGAGCGCGCCTGCCGCGAACAGGTTACCTTCATCGCCCTGTCCGGGGACAGCGCCCCGCACTTCACCACCTTTGCCGACTTTGTCAGCACCCTCGGCGCCGAGATCGAGCCGCTGTTCAAGGAAGTCCTGCTCATCTGCGACCGCCAGGGGCTCATCGGCCGCGAGATGTTCGCCATCGACGGCGTCAAGCTGCCGGCCAACGCCAGCAAGGGCAAGAGCGGTACCCGCGCCGACTTCCTGCGCCAAGCCGACAAGATGGAAGCCGCCGCCCGCGCCATGCTGGCCCGCCATCGCGAGAACGACGCCATGGCCGTCGAGCCCGCGCTCGCCGAGAAGGAAGTCCGCCAGATCGAACGCCTGACGAAGGGCGCAGCCCAGATGCGTTGGTGGCTCGCCGCCAATCCACATGATCGCAAGGGCGCCAAAGGCAAAGTCATCAAGAGCAACCGCACCGACAACGAATCGGCCAAGATGGCCACCAGCAAGGGCGTGATCCAGGGCTACACCGCCGTGGCCGCCGACGACGCCCCGAAGGAAGTCCCCTTGGGGGACGACCGCCACCAGATCATCGTCGCGGCGCAAGCCCATGGCACGGGCAGCGAACAGGCCTTGCTGCTGCCCGTGGTCGAAGCGGCCACTCCGCTCTGTACGGTCGATACCCTGATTACTGCGGACGCCGGCTACCACAGTGAGCCCAATCTCAAGGCGCTGGCCGAACAGGAGCGACCGGCCCTGATTGCCGACAACCTGATGCGCAAGCGGGACGAGCGCTTCAAGGATCAGGTCAAGCACAAGGCCAAGCCCGATCCACTTTACGACAAGGCCCATCCGAAGAAGGCGGCGCGGCATTACCGCCCGGCCGATTTTGTCTACGACGCCAAAGCCGGCACCTGCATTTGTCCGGCCGGGAAATCACTCTACCGGAACGGCGCCAACTGCATCCACAACGGCCGCTTGGCGGTGAAATTCCAGGGTGCGCTACGGGACTGCCAGCCCTGCAGCCAGCGCGACAAGTGTCTGAGGAAACCGCAGACGACCCCGGCCCGGCAGGTCTGCTTCTTTCGCGGCAAGGCGTCCGGCGGCGCGGTGAACTACACGGCAATCATGAAGCAGGCGATCGACTCGGAACGCGGGCGTCGGCTGTATGGCGGACGTTTCGCCACGGTCGAGCCGGTGTTCGGCAACCTGCGCTACAACAAGGGGCTGGACCGGTTCACGCTACGTGGGCAGAGGAAGGTCGATGCGCAGTGGAAACTTTACTGCCTGGTGCACAACATCGAGAAGCTGGCGCATCACGGGTATGCGGCGTAGAAGAAATGGGCAAGCGCGGCCCTGTCCAACGGGCATGTCACCGGCTTGACGCGGACGTCCGCGTCGTCGGCACGGCGAAATCAAAATCGGGTGGTGAAATGACAAATGGCGCGGAGTAATCCACGCCGTGTGGGGCGGCCGTCGCCGCGTGAAATGGCGTTTTTCTACAGCTTCAACGTAGAAGTAACCGGCGCTGCGCTGCCTTATCGCGCAGCGTCCGTGTTGACTGCCGGGTTGGGCATCACGTTTTCTTCTCCATGACTCCCCTGATTCGCTCAAGCTCCTCGACAATTGGGTCGCGCTCGCCTTCGGTACCAATGTACGGCCTGAGATCAATTCGGTTCACTTCGACGACCTCTTTTCCGAAAAACTCATAGGTAGCTGTGACGTTGAACTGCGTAGGGCAAACGGCGGGGCCTGCGTTCTCGCCAAAAATGACCGAGCCCGGACCGAGAGAAAAGATAAGGTCGGCTCCGGGAGGGAGACTATCGATAGGCGTTGAGAACGCGCTCTTGGTTCGGAGATTATTCTCTGCACGATTTTTCTCACCAAACTGGAAAAAGTCACGATTAAGGCTGAGACGGAGATTTTGCGCTCCCATTCTTCCGGCATTTTTCACGCGAAGATAGAGGAGCGTCGTATGGGGCCGAATGAATGGTGCAACGGTAACGTAGGGACGCGACATGGCTTCTGATTGATCGCGCATTGCCTCCACTGACGCTTCGCTCGCCTTCGCCATGCGGTGCGTCAAATAGGCGTAGACGGCCGTAATGAATGCAAGGATGGCGGTGAGGTACTCGATTACCATGCGGCCTCCTGTGATGCCCAACGTGATGTGTACGTCAAAAGGTGTCTAATCCGGAAAACGGGTTTGGCGCATAACTCCTCGCCATGTCCTCCGGAGCGGCGAGGTGCCTTCGGTGTGTCTGGTTATACGCCGACATCCTCGCCTCCGTCTGCACCCGCAGCCCCCGCCCAAGCTCCTCGATCAGGTGCCCGGCCTGATCAGACCAAAGTACTACAGCATACCCACCGCAACCGGGTATGTCCAACGGGGATGGGTTGCCCGGGTTTTATTGACGCGCGGGGCGCACCGCGATCGCCACGCCGGCGCCGGCGAGCGCCATGCCGGCCAGCGAGAGCGGGGAGAGCCTCTCGCCGAAGACCAAGAAGGCGAGCAGCGCCGTGCATGGCGGGGTGAGATAGAACAGGGCCGACAGCCGGGTCGCCGCGCCGCGTCTGATCAAGAGATGCAGCAGCGAGATGGCGCCCAGGGAGAGGACGAAGATGAGCCAGGCCAGGGCGAACACGAACTGGCCGCTCCAGTGGATGCGCATGGTCTCGAAGGCCAGCGCGAAGGGCAGCAGCACCAGGCTGGCGGCGATGAACTGGATCACCGAGCCGCTCCACAGGTCGAGCTCGGCGCAGAAGCGCTTCTGGTAGACCGTCCCGAGGGTGATGCTGACCAGGGCGAGCGCGGAGAAAGCCAGCCCGGCGCCGCTGGCGCCGGACAGTCCGAGCTTCTCGAACACCACCAGGACGACGCCGCCGAAGCCCAGCACCAGTCCCGACCACTGCCGGGAGCTGACCCGCTCGCCGAGCATCTTGGCGCTCACCAGAGCGGTGAGCAGCGGCTGGATGCCGACGATCACCGACACGATTCCCGCGGGCATGCCGGTGTGGATGGCGAGAAAGACTCCCGAGAGATAGCCGCCGTGCAGCAGGATGCCGGCGACGGCGATGTGGAACCAGAGTATCGGGCGGTGCGGCCAGGGCCGGCGCAGGATGATCGCCGCGGTCAGCAGCAGCACGATGACGGCGGCGAAGCGCGCGAGCAGAAAAGTCAGCGGCTCCGCGTAGGGCAGCCCGAGCTTGGCGCCGATGAAGCCGCTGCTCCAGAGCAGGACGAACAGGCCGGGCGTGACCGACAGCCAGAGCCTAGATGGGGGAGTGCCGGTCATTCTGGGTCCGTCGATGCTTCAGGAGTTCAGTGCAGGCGTACCCCGACCCACTTGTCGAGAAGGGAGAGATCCTGGAGCTGAATTCCGCTCTCGGCGCTATGCACGACGCTGCCGCGCTCCAGTACCAGGCAGCGATCGGTCAGGCGCAGGGCCTGCTCGACGTGCTGCTCGACCAGGATCAGCGCCTGGCCCTCTTGCTTGACCATGTGCGCGATCGCCGCGCACAGCTCATCGACGATCACCGGCGCGAGTCCTTCCAGCGGTTCGTCCAGCAGCAACAGCCGGGGATTGAGCATCAGCGCGCGGGCGATCGCGAGCATCTGCTGCTCGCCCCCGGACAGCTCGTTGCCCCAGTTCTTGCGCCGCTCCTTGAGGCGCGGGAACAGCGCATAGACGCGCGGCAGGTCCCATTTCCCCGGACGGGAGGTGACCATCAGGTTTTCCTCCACCGTCAGCGACGCGAATATCTCCCGCTCCTGGGGTACCCAACCCAGACCGATGCTGGGACGCTGATGGGTGGGGATCTCGGCCAGGTTCCGGCCGAAGCAGTGGAGCGAGCCGCGCTGCACCCGGGTGTGGCCCATCAGGGTCAGCAGCAAGGTGCTTTTGCCGACGCCGTTGCGCCCCAGCAGCGCCAGGCTCTCGCCATCTTGCATCGAGAACGAGCAGGCGTCCAGGACGATGGCTTCGCCGTAACCGGCGAAGAGGTTTTCTACGGTGAGCATCTCAGACATGGTGTTTGCCTAGATAGACTTCTTGGACGCGCGGGTCCGCGGCGATCTCGGCCGGCGTCCCCGACACCAGTTCCGCGCCGCTGACCAGCACCGTGATCCGCTGCGCGAAGCGGAAGACCAGCGACATGTCGTGCTCGATCAGGAGAATGCTGATCTCCTGCGGCAGTTCCGCGAGCACCGCCAGCAGCTCGTCGCTCTCCCCCTCGGGCACGCCGGCCGCGGGCTCGTCGAGCAGCAGCACCTTGGGCCGCACCGCCAGCGCCAGCGCCATCTCCAGCAGGCGCTGCTTGCCGTAGGCGAGCTCCCGCGTCTGGCGCTGGCAGTCCTTGGCCAGGTTGAGGCGTTCGAGCAGGGCGTAGGCCTCGTCGATCTCCTTGCTGCGGCGGGTGAGGCGGAAGAAGCGCCGGTCGAGCAGGCTCAGTTTCTCCTGGTCGCGCTCGCAGATCGTCGCGGTCACGGCTTCCAGGGGGCTCAGGTGCGGGAACAGGGAATTGATCTGGAAGGTCCGCGCCAGGCCGCGCCTGACCCGCTTGTAGGGCGGCAGCGCGGTGATGTCTTCGCCGTCGAGCCAGATGGAGCCGGAGGAGGAGCGCAGCACGCCGGTCAGCTGGTTGATCAGCGTCGTCTTGCCGGCGCCGTTCGGGCCGATCAGGGCGTGCCGGGCGCCCGCCTCCAGCGACAGATTGAGGTTCTGGGTGACCTTCAGGCCGCCGAAGGACTTGCACAGGTCCGTCGTTTTCAGCACCGGGTTCATGCCTGGGCTCCCTGCCGGCGGCGCGAGAGGCGATGCAGCAGACTCTTCAAGCCGCCCAAGACGCCGCCGCGCATATAACGGGTGGTGACGATCAGCAGGATGCCGAGCCAAAACAGCCAGTATTGGGCGTTGAGGGTGGACAGCCAGTTCTGCGCGAGCAGGAAGACTGCGGCGCCGACGAAGCCGCCGTACAGGGTGGCGGTGCCGCCGACCAGCAGGATGATCAGCAAATCGGCCGATCTCTGGAAGCTGAAGACGTCGAGCGCGACGAACTGCGTGGTCTGGGTCAGCAGCGCGCCGCTGATGCCGGCGATCACCGCCGCGAAGGTGTAGATGTTGGTCAGCCGCGCGCGAATCGGGATGCCGATCGCCACCGCGCGCTGCTGGTTCTCGCGGATGCTGCGCAGCGACAGGCCGTAGGGGGCGGTCATCAGGGCGCGGACCACCGCAAAGATCAGAAAGCAGACGACCAGCACGTAGAGGTAGGCCGTCTTGCCGTACAGGTCGAAGTTGAACAGCCCCAGCACCTTGCCGGCCACCATGCCCTGCAGCCCATCGACGCCGCCGGTCAGGTCCGTGGCCTGGTTCGCGGCTTCATGGAGCAGCAGGCCTATGCCCAGGGTGATCATCAGGCGCGACAGATCCCGGCCGCGCAATACCAGGAAGCTCGTCAGGTAGCCGAAAATGCCGGCGACCGCGCCGGCTGCCAGGAGGCCAAAGACCGGCTCGGTGTAGCCGACCGTCGTCAGCAGTCCGGCGGTGTAGGCGCCCAGGCCGAAAAATACCGCGTGGCCCAGGGTGACGATGCCGGCGTAGCCGAGAATCAGGTCGAGCGACACCGCGAACAGGCCGGTGATCAGGATCTGCGCGGCGAGCATCAGCGAGTCGGGCAGCAGAAAGTAGACCGCGACCAGCGCCAGCCAGAAGGCGATCTCGTACCTGCTCCAGCGTTCCCGGGCGGCGAGCGCCAGCAGATAGTGGGGCTTCGGGTCGGTGCCGGGATTTTCGCGGGTCTTCATATGTCCTTTCTCCGCCCCATCAGTCCATGCGGAAATATCAGCAGCAGAACGATCATCATCACGTAGATGAGGAAGGCGCCGGTCTCGGGAATGTAGTACTTGCCGGCGGTGTCGGCGACACCCAGGAGCAGGGCGGCGCTCAGGGTGCCGATGATCGAGCCGGGGCCGCCGACCACGACGATCAGCAGAAAATAGACCAGATACTTGAGCGGGAAATTGGGGTCGAGCCCCAGCACCTCGACGCCGAGGGCGCCGCCCAGGCCGGCCAGGCCGCTGCCCAGGGCGAAGGTGATCTGGAACACGCGTTCGACCGGGATGCCCATAGACTCGGCGGTACGCGGCCGCTCGACCGATGCCCGCACCTTGGCGCCGAAACGGGTGCGCTCCAGGCCGAACACCAGCCCCAGGGTGATGACCGCACCGAGCGCCATCAGGAACAGGCGATAGCGCGACAAATCGAGGCCGCCCACGGGCAGCTGGCCGGCCATCCAGCCGGGTATGTTGATCGGCTGCTGTCCCGGGCCCCAGAAATAGGTCGCGCCGGCGACCGCGACGAAAATGATCCCGACCGTGAGCAGCACCTGATCGAGGTGCGTGCTCTTGTACAGCGGCCGATAGAGCGTGCGCTCCAGCACCAGGCTGACCAGCGCGACCAGCACGAAGATGATCGGCAGGGCGGCGATGAAGCCGATGCCGAAGCGTCCCATCAACAGCACCAGCAGGTAGCCGCCGATCATGGCGAAGACGCCGTGCGCGAGATTGATGAAGCCCATCAGGCCGAGGGTCACCGACAACCCGACCGAGATCAGGAAGAGCAGGGTGCCGTAGGCCAGTCCGTCGAACAGCAGGCCGAGGAAGTGCAGCATATTTTGTCTCCGTCGCCGGGACCTGCGTGCTTGGGTCCTGACGTTGTTTATCCGGTCATACCCGGCATTTCGGCTTCTGCCGCCATGCCGCCAAATCCGGCGATTGTATCGTGGGAACGGCTGGCTTGGTCTACCCGGTCGACTCGGGCGCCGGCCGAGTTCGGCGATCGCACCGCCGAAAGAAGGTTAAATGGAGATCAAACAATTTGCAACCAATCAATATTGATCTTAATCAAGAGAACGGCAAATCCCCGGCGATACGCCGAATTTTCGGCGGCGGAGATATTGTTTTCCCGATTGCGTCGTGATAACTTTTAAATGAATGAACGATCATTCGGTTTGCGGCCGAGGGTTTGCGACCGGGTGGCCGGCGGCGATGGGGCCGTCAATGGAGGAGAGGGGCAGCGATGGGCAAGGGAGTGTTTGACCAGTTCAAGTCGTGGTACGAGAACCGCCACGACTACGCCCGCGCCTGGAAGGCGCGCACCGGCGGCCAGGCGGTGGCGACGATGTGCACCTACACGCCGGAGGAGCTGCTGATCGCCGC
>Ga0307376_10000094_pt1 | contig 131637 bp, 103 predicted proteins | sample TR2MG_FD_202536 | JGI IMG/M metagenome (GOLD analysis project Ga0307376, IMG submission 202536) | Soil microbial communities from Risofladan, Vaasa, Finland - TR-2 | ecosystem: Environmental > Terrestrial > Soil > Coastal area > Acid sulfate soil | place: Finland: Risofladan, Vaasa...
TTCTCCCCCCCCCATGGGGGGGGGCTGGGGGGGTGGGTGGGGTGGTTCCCAACCGTACGAAGGTACGGGACACTCCCAGCACGTTGAAAAGTTCATCCACCGCTGTCTGTACGATACCCTCTACGCTCGTAACACGGCGCATTTTGTCCGTGATCTCGCGGGTCAGTCGCTCGCGGGTGGCCAGGCGCTGGGCGTCCCGATACAGGCGGGCACTTTCCAGTGCTGCGCCCAGTTGATCGGCCAGCGCCTCTAGCAGTGTAGTTTGTTCCGCCGTCCACCCAGGTTTCGCACCGGCTTCGCCTGCACCGGTGTACGCACTCCCCTCGTCGGGCTTGTGTGCGTCAATCACGCCGATGACCTGGCCGCGCACCTTGATCGGCATAGCGAGCCCGACCCCATCTTGTTCCCTGGTCTCCCCGTCTCCTTGTCCGCTCGTCTTCTCCCCGTCCCCTTGTCTTGCGGGTGTACTCACCCGCCTTGTCCCCTCCTCGTCCCGGACGAAGCCCAGGTCGGACTGAGTACGCACTAACTCTCTCCAGGCTTCACGGCTCAACTCGCTATAGGCGCGCCGCTCCGCCTCCAGGCTCTGCTGTACTTGCTGGAAGAGCTGTGCGCTGTTGATCGCCATGGCCACCTGGTCGGCCAGCGTCTGCAGAACGGCGACGTCTTCGTTGCTGAACGCTGCCGGTTCGAGGCTTTGTACGTCCAATGCGCCGACGATCTTGCCGCGCGCCCGCAACGGCAAGGCCATCTCGGAGCGTGTGTCGGGCAGATCCGGGTTGTCGAAAAAGACCGCCTCTTTTCCTACGTCGAGGGCGATGCGGGGCTCGCCGCGGCCGGTGACGTAGCCCACGATGCCCTCCTCTCCTACCCGCAAGCGGTGGCCGCGCGCCAGTAGGCCAAGCCCACCCTCGCTAGAGGCTGCCTGCAGCACGGCCCACTCACCCGCAGCATCCAGCAAGAAGATGCCGGTGTGGTAGAAACCAAACTGCCCGCTGATCAGGTTTACCACCTGCGTGAGCAACTGTTGCGGGTCGCCCAACAGCGCCGTCGCCTCGCGGGCCACCGTGGCGGTGGCCTCCAGGTAACGTGTGCGGCGTTCCAGGTCGCGGGTGCGCTCGGCCACCCGCTGCTCGAGCGTCTCATTCAGTTCTCGCAGTCTTTGCAGCGCCTGAGCCACCTGCTGCACCAGGCGGCGCAGGTTCTGGCTGGAGAGCATACCCAGGAACGCCAACAGGAAGAACATGAGCAGCCTGGAACCGACGGTCAAGAACCCCTCTCTCTGTGGGTCGTAGGGGATCAGAGGGGTCAGGCTGCCCGACGACTGGAGGACAACCAGGGTGACGTACAGGGTGGCACAGATCATCGCCACCAGGATGCCGCCCCGCACGTCCAGGAGGATGGCCGCTGCCAGGATGGGCCACAGGTAGTAGATGGCCGAGGCGTCGTGATAGCCGCGGATGGTTACGAGGGAGGTGATGGCCGCCGCGGTGCCGAGCAGAAAGAAATAGGTGCTCGCACGTAGGTGGCCTCGTCGCAGCAGCGCATGAGATATCAGGCCCACAATCGCCGCGATGATGGCCAGCGGAAGGACGCTCAGTACGCCAGAGTCGGGCAACAGCAATCCACCCAGCGTCACCATGAGTGCCAGCGCCGAAATGGCTATCGTCTGACCCACGATCAATCTGCTCAACAGCCGTCTTCTCAGTTCTGATTCCGGATTCAGTTCATCGTTGCCCATCTTCTACCGCCTGTTGCGTGATTCCGCATCCGGATGGTTCCCATCCGCCGCATTCCCCATTCCCCATTCCGCCGTGCGCTATTCTGTCGTCGTCAGGCGCACGGTGACTCTGTCCAGTCCCAGCGCCTGGTATATCTCGTCTGTGGCAGTCTGGAGTACAGCCTCCAGGTCCAGGGTGGCGCGCATGCGAGAGGTAACCTCAGCAGTCAACCGCTCGCGGATGGCGCGACGCTGGGTGTCCTGGTACAGGCGTGCGCTTTCCAGTGCTGTACCCAGTTGCTCGACCAGTGTCTCCAGTAAGGTGACCTCCGCCGTTGCCCACGGTCCATCCCCCTCGTGCTTGCGAAAGTTTAGCACACCGATCACTTGTTCGCGCACCTTGAGTGGCATGGCCAGCACTGGCGCGGGTTGGGCGGATTGCCGGACCTTCCCGAAAGCTCCCAGCTTTCGGGAAGGTGGTACACGGGGTTGCGGATCGCGGATTGTGGGTACACCCGTCTGCGCAGCCTTGATCATCTCAGGTTGCCAGTCTCCCTGTGCTGGAGCGATTGCCTGATGGTCGTAGCGGTACCCCCATTCCAGGCGAGTGCGCAGCAGGTCGGCCCACGCCTGGCGGCTCAACTCGCCGTACGCTCGTCGCTCCGCCTTGAGGGCACCCTGCGCCTGCTCGAACAAACGCAAGTTGCTGATGGCGATGGCCACCTGCTCGGCCAACGTCTGCAGTACCGCCACGTCTTCGGCACTGAATGCTCCCGGTTCCTCGCTTTGGACGTCCAGCGCGCCGATGGTGTCACCGCGCGCCTTGAGCGGCAGTGCCATCTCCGAGCGTGTTTCGGGTAGGTCTGGGTTGTCAAAGTGCACCGCGTCCTCCCCCACGTCCAGCGCGATGCGAGCTTCCCCCCGGCCGGTCACGTAGCCCACGATGCCCTCGATTCCCACGCGCAAGCGGTGCCCGCGTGCCAGCATGCGTTGTCCGCCCTCGCTGGATGCGGCCTGCAACTCGGCCCACTCGCGGCTGGCGTCTACCAGGAAGATGCCCGTGTGATAGAAACCAAACCGTTCGCTGACGAGATTGACTACCTGGGACAAGAGTCGCCCCAGGTCCAGCACGGCGGCCGCCTCTCGGGCTACCTCGGACGTGGCCTCCAGATAGCGGGCGCGACGCGCCAGGTCGGCGGTGCGTTCCGCTACCTGCCTCTCCAACGTGAGCCGGTGTCCTTCTACTTCGCGGGTCAGCTCGTGGCTGGTGCTCAGGGCAGTGACAAGACGGCGGAACAGATAATCCTGCGAGAGGGCCAGCATGAGGGCCAGCATGACGAAGACCACGATCTTACTTGCCCACGAGCCAAATGAGGCGGCCACTACCTGCTCCTCGACAGGAATCACGAGGCGACCGGTGACGAAAACCCACGTGAAGACTGCCAGGGTGAGGGCGGTGAGGCCCAGGGCAAAGCGCGCTCTTCGCCAACCGAAGAAGACGGCCGCCATGAAAGGGACGGTCAACAGGAAGATAAATCCGTCGCCGTTCTGGGCATACACCAACAGGTTAAATACCCCCAAGGCGTACAGCAAGGTCAGCAGGGTTCCGGCCTGTATGGCATAGGGGATGCGCCTCCAGAATGTGATCAGCAACAGGGTGGCATAGGCAAAGGCAAAGATTGGAATCTCCCAGATTTTCTGGGTCGCAATTGCGTCATAAGCCGCCCCGGCCAGCGCCAGGGCCCCCAGGATGAGCAGGGCGCGCAATAGTCCTCGAAGCAGCTGTTGTTGCCACGAGCGCACATCTTCCAAGGGGCCAATGGATTGCGCATTCATCTCCATCGCTCCTCACCTCCCATGCGGACTTCGACCTCGGCGATGCCCAGTGCGTCTCCGATCTCACGGATGGCCGTCTGCAAGACGGTGTCCACGTCCATGGTCTCGCGCATGCGGGCTGTGACCTCCCCGACCAGCCGCTCCTCCATGGCGCGGCGCTGCGTGTCCTGGTACAATCGCGCGCTCTCGAGTGCCACACTCAACTGGTCGGCCAGTGTCTCCAACAGCGCCACTTCATCCGGGCTCCAGTCAGCGCTACGGGGGTGCTTGTGGGCCTCGAGTGTGCCGATCTCCTGGCCTCGCACTCTGACTGGCAGGGCGATTCCGGGCAACGTGCCCTCTCCCTCTTCGTGCCCCTCCGTTACCCCCGCCTCGTCATAGCGGTAAGGAGTGTTGGGGCGGCTGCGCACCATCTCGACCCAGGCCCGGCGGCTCGCCTCGCCGTAGGCGCGCCGTTGTGCCTCCAGGCTGGCCTGCGCCTGCTCGAACAGCCGCGCGTTGTTGATCGCCATGGCCACCTGGTCGGCCAGGGTCTGTAGCACCGCCACGTCTTCCTGGCTGAACGCTTCTGGCTGTGTGCTTTGCACGTCCAGCGCGCCCATGATCTTGCCCCGCGCCCGCAGCGGCAAGGCCATCTCGGAGCGCGTCTCGGGCAGATCGGGATTGTCGAAGAACACCGCGTCGGCCCCCACGTCCAGCGCGATGCGTGGCTCACCCCGGCCGGTCACGTAGCCGACGATGCCCACCTGGCCTACCTTCAGGCGGTGCTGGCGCTCCAACATGCGAAGCCCCCCCTCGCTGGAGGCGGCTTGCAAGATCGCCCACTCGCCGGTGGCGTCGAGCAGGAAGATGCCGGTGTGATAGAAACCAAACCGTTCGCTGACGACGGTGGCCACCCGCGCGAGCAGTCGCTGCACGTCCAGGACGGACGTGGCGTCTCGAGTGACGGCGGCCGTGGCCTCCAGGTAGGCCGTGCGGCGCTCCAGGGCACGCGTGCGCTCTTCGAGCGTCGCCCGCTGCGCCCCCAACTCCACCCCGTACGCTTCCGCCTGGGCCAGCGACGTCTCGTACTGCCGGTCGCGCGAATCCAGCACCATTACGATGAGCATGCCGGTCACGACGACTCCACCCAGGGCGGTAGCCACCTGCACCCAGGCCGGGATGGGCAGGATCTCGAACACGCGGAACCCGTACAACGTTATGCCCGTCGCCATGGCCGCGCCGGAGATGAGCGATGCGATGCGGTTTTCCGTCCGCCCGGCCAGGAGGCGGGCGAAGATGGTGGATACCACGCCGGCCAGGATACCTGGAATGATCATGCCTTCCACCAGGGCGGGCCCGATCATGGCAGTGACGTTGATGGCTGCCACCGTCAGATATACCGTGGCGGCCAGGCGTCCCCGGCGGGCCAGCCCGTACGCTACTAGCATGAGCAGCGGCGCCTGGGTGATCTCCAAGATCATCCAGGTCCATTGCCACGGCCGGCCCAGCAAGAAATAGACCCCCACGAAGAACGCAGTAAACACCATGCCTGCCATCACCAACACCGGCAGGGTGCGCGTGGCGATCCGCACGCGCTCTGCGTCGAGCGCCGCCTGCCAGCCCGTACCGCGGGTGGGTACACCGAGCGCCCCCTGGACTGCGGATTGCGTCGCCGGAGTTGAGTCCGCTACAGCTTGTCTATCCATGGCAATGTCCCCTTATCCGACGTCCGATGTCCCGATGTACCCATCGGCCCCCATCGGCGTACACCGAGCGTGTGCGTATCCGTCACTCCTGCCCGTCCGTGTTCCCCTGATCGGTGTCCGTATCGAAGCGGATCGTCACGTCGTGCAGTCCGAGTGCTTCTCCGATCTCCCGCACGGCGGTCTGCAGGACGGTATCTACGTCCAGCGTTTCGCGCATGCGGGCGGTGACCTCGCCGGTCAACCGCTCGCGCACGGCGCGCCGCTGTGTGTCCTGATAGAGCCGGGCATTCTCCAAGGCCACTCCCAACTGGTCGGCCAGCGTCTCCAGCAGGGTGATCTCTTCGGCCGTCCATCCCCGCTGCTCCTTACCCGCGTCCCCAGCGGCCTGGCCTGCGCCGGCGGATTTGTGGGCGTCGAGCACGCCGATGACCAGATCGCGCACCTTGATCGGCGTGGCGAGCGCGATCGTGGACCCGTTCTGGCTCCGGGTGTACTCACCCGCCACGACCGTCTCTCCCTTCTGTGTCGCCAATTTCATGTCCTGGCGCCATTGGCCAGCGGCGGGCAAGATGCCCTGTGGGTCGTACCGTTCGCCCAGGCCAGGCCGGGCGCTAAGCAGTGCGCTCCAGGCCTGCCGGCTCAACTCGCCGTAGGCCCGTCGCTCTGCCTCCAGGCTTTCCTGCGCCTGTTGGAAAAGCCGGGCGTTGCTGATGGCCAGGGCCAGTTGATCGGTCAGGATCTGCAGCACGGCGATGCTGTCCTCGCTGAAGGCGGCTGGCTGGGTACTCTGCACGTCCAACGCGCCGATGACCTCCCCCCGCGCCCGCAGCGGTAGCGCCATCTCCGAGCGTGTGTCGGGCAGGTCTGGGTTGTCGAAGAAGACCGCGTCCGTCCCCACGTCCAATGCCACACGGGGCTCGCCGCGGCCGGTGACGTAGCCCACGATGCCCACTTCGCCGACTTTGAGCCGGTGCCCGCGCGCCAGCATTCGCTGCCCCCCTTCGCTGGACGCCGCCTGCAAGGTCGCCCACTCCCCACTTGCGTCCAGCAAAAAGATACCGGCGTGGTAGAAACCGAAACGGTCAGAGATGAGGCGGGCGGTCTCTTGCAGCAGGTTTCCTACGTCGTGAATCGCGGCTGCCTCCCGCGCCACCTGCGCCGCTGCCTCCAACTGGGTGTTCCGCCGGGCTAAGTCCAGGGTGCGCTCCTGCACGTGCTGCTCCAACCCGGCCCGCTCGTTATGCAGTTCAACAGCCAGCCGGCGGCTGCGGCTGAGAGCGTTGACGAGGCGGGGAACCAGGTAGTTCTGTGAGATCACCATGATGATACTCAGCAGGACGTAAACGATGACGGCATTCAACCACCAGGTCAGGGAAGTGGCCAGCACGCGCGGGTCGGGAGAGACGGGCAGTTGGCCGGAAGAATAGGCCCAGCCGAAAACGGTGATGGTGAGGGGGGCCAGGATCAGCGCGGCGACGCTCTCCCGCAGGCCGAAGAGGAGGGCGGCCAGAATGGGCAGGATGAGCAGGACGGTGCGTCCTTCTCCGCTCAGCCCGCTGTCCAGAAATTCGAGCACGCCCCAGCCGTAGAGCAGGCCCAGCATGGTCCAGGCTTGAGCCGGGTAGGAGACTCGCCGCCAGAAGGCGACCAGGAGAATGATGCCATAGATGGCCAGGTAGATGGGGATCAACCACAGGTCGTTGGTCTCGTAGGCGCTGTAGGAGCCAAGCGCGACGGCGGGGACGCTGACGACGACCATGGCACGTAGCACTCCCCGCAGCAGCCGTTGCCGCCAGGCGCTGATGTCTTCCACAGGAGCCGTGCTCTCCTGGGCTGCCTCGGGTGGATTGCGGATTGCGGATTGCGGATTGCGGATTGCGTCAGTCCTGCCCATCGGTGTTCTTCCTGTCCCCTGCTTCCTGCTTGGGTGTACCCACCCACGGTGTACCCAGCCGCACTTCGAGCGCTGCCAGGCCCAGCGCCCGGCCGATCTCGGTTGCGGCTGTCTTGAGGATCGTCTCCATGTCCAGCGTCTGGCGCACCCGGCCTGTCACCTCTCCGATCAGCCGTTCGCGGGCAGCGCGACGTTGGGTCTCATCCATCAGCCGCAGGTTCTCGACGGTCAACGTGACTTGTTCAGCCACGGACTCTGCCAGGGCGATCTCCTCGGCTGTCCACGGTCGTTGGTGACCTGTCTCGTGCAAGGCCATGGTACCGATGACCTGTCCGCGCAACTTCAGTGGAACCACCAATGCAGTCTGTGGTGCTGTGGCCTGGCGGCTGGTATCTGAGTCGGTGAGTACACCGGGGGTGGGTACACCGGGGGGGCTGCCGATCGCCACAGTCCGTTCGTGTACCATCGCCGCACGCTGGGCCTCGCGCAGGAGCTTGTGAGTGTACGCCGGTGAGTACGCCGGACCCGCATCGCCTCCTGGCTGTGTGCCGGGTTGCACGTAGTCAATCTGGGCCACCGGGCTAGTGTCCAGGAATTCCCTCCACACTCGACCCAGGTAGCGCCGTTGGGTGATCCGCAAGTCCTCCAGGGCGGTCTCGGTGCGGCTGAAGAGGGTGGCGTTGTCGAGTGCCACGGCTACCTGGTCCACCATCATCTGTAACACGGCGATGGTTTCCGGATCGAAGGCGCCGGGCTGGTCGCTCTGTACCGACAATGCGCCGAGTACCTGGCCGCGCGAGCGCAAGGGCAGGGCAGCCTCAGAGCGCGTGTCCGGAAGTTCCGGGGTAGCCAGGCGCACGGCATCTTCCTCCCGTGGTCCGATGGTGCCGGTGAGTACACCGGTGGCATCCTCCGCGATGTCCAGTGCGACTCGGGACTGGGCATGCTCGATGCTCCATCCGATCATCGAACCACTGCCGATTCTGAGCCGGTGGCCGCGTGCCAGCATGCGTTGGCCGGCTTCGCCGGTGCCCGCGCGCAAGACGGCCCACTCCTGGGCCGGATCCGCCAGGAACAGGCCCACGTAGTACAGGCCGAACTGCTCGCGGATCAGGGCAACCATCTGCTGGATCAAGCGGTCCATGTCCAGGATCGTCGTGGCTGCCCGGGCTACCTCGGCCGAGGCCTCCAGTTGAGTGGATCGCCGCTCCAGGTCGCGCGCGGTGGACTCTAGCGTAGAGCGGCTGGCCTGCAGATCCCGGTTACTCTCGCTCAGGGCACTGGCATTGCGACGGGACTCCTTGAGTGCGTTCTCGAGGCTCCAACTAGAGAGCCAGGAGAGTGAGCCAAGAACCCCAAGAGCGATGATCACCATAGGGCTGGGGGGCGGATAATCGAACATGGCGCTCGCGGTGTATAGCATGGCGGCACCCACAGCTGCTACGGGGATACACAGCCAGGAAGCAGCAATGAGTGGGACTATTGATATAGGAACTGCCATCGCGATGACCAACGGGCTTGTAGGATCCCATTGGAAGATGGAGAGGGGTATGAGGAGGACGATGAAAGCCAGAAGCACGTAGGGTGGCCAGCGATGTCCACGCCGGGTATACCGGTAGAGCATGCCGAACGTAAAAAAGGCTAGTAGCTCCGCAGCCAGGTAATCTAGCCTGACAGTACCGGAAATGATGTCGTAGAGCAGGGTCAGCAGGTCGGCAATGCCCATTACTAGGATGAGTAAATTGAGGCGCTGCCCTCTCTGAACTACTAACTCATCATCCGCTTGGACGCTGAGGTACCGATCAAGGATACTCCTCACGACACATTCTCCTTAGCTGGAATTGTCTTCCGCGATCAAATGCCTCGTCATGACCAACGCACTGTAGACTGTGGACTCTACCACTCGGATCGGAGCATAGAGGCATTTACCAATCCATAGGGCTGGCATTTCACCTGTGCAGGCAAGCAAGCCTTGCCTGCCCCGTGCGAGAACCTCTCGATTCACTGGTTGCGCATGTCGGTCGTACGTACTCAACGCCTGCAGGCAATAGGCCGTCTCCTCGGCAGTCGGTCTGTCGTAGTAGCCCCAGCAGCCATCTGCTCGCTGTGTGTCTAGGATCCACTGTATAGCGCTTCCGGCCAGGTCGTGGTCAGTGCCAATCAGAGCAATTATGGCGTGGGCTGTGGCATAGTAAGGTGAGGTATGCCACTTGTCCATCCAGTAGTGACCATCTATTTGTACACTACGCAACCATTTCGCTACTTTGCCAGCGCAATTCCCATCTATCCCTTTGAACGCTTCCAGGACGTGAATATTTGTGCCTATGCTGGGGTTGCGCTCAAAGGGATAACAGATGAAGTAATCTTCCCGCTCGAACTGATGAAGGGGGCCAGGGTCAGGATCAAGGCCGGCCAATCTCAAGATTCTGAAGACCACCGCAGAGTCGTCCGCGTTGGGGACCGAATGGTTTGAAGAGTAGCCCAACCCCTTGCTCCCGTCCCATAGTGTCCTCAGGTCTTCTACATGCCTAACGATTTGCCCATCACACTCGATACCGGCGAGGAACAGATTCCATAGTGACCAGGCTGTCTCAAAGATGTCAAACGGAAACACCTGTGGGGCTTTTCCTCCATAGGCCGTGGCCACATTAGTGATGTAACGACGTGCGGCCGCGTTCTTGGGCCATTTGGTGAGGAAGTAAGCAGTTGCAGAAGGGGATACGGCAATGCTGCCGTCACTCTCCTGCAGAAGTGCCGTTTCTTCTACATCTAGGCTATCTCCCATGAACTCCAGGGAGAAAGCCAGTGTCGTGTTCCGCGAATAGAGCATATCTCGCGGGATCTTGGCTAGTTTCTCATCTCGCATCTTCTCGTACCGCTCGAACGCCAACAAGGGAGGCGCAAACCCAAGTGCTTGACACTCCTTAAGTAAAGTAGGCAGGATCACCTCAAAGCCTATCGTCTCGTGTTCCTGTTCCAGTTGACCGATGTGCCCATCGGCATCGGCCTTTTCCCAGATATACCTGAGCCCTTCCTCGATAGCGTATTTATCCTGGCCATCATTGCTCCACTTGGCCAAAGCCAGGATAGTGGCCAGCGTCGAAATCACCCGATCGTGTACGTATTCGATCTCTGCCCCCCAACTGCCATCCTCGTTCTGGATCTGTCTCAGCCAGTCGAGTGCCTCGGGGAAGGCAGGCACCCTGAAATTGCCTTCCGCCGGGATGCGGGCCAACCACGCTGTATCGTAGGCAGTGGGCTTCATCAGCCCGCTGCGACCTACACCGATCTTGCTAACGTCGAAACTCTCCCTCGGTTCAACCCGTGGAGTGCCCCCGCCCATTTCGACCCTCCTTTTCGCTGATCTGGCTTGGCCCTGTGCTAAGGGCGCTTCGTCCTATCGGCCCCCGTTCCCGTCCCCCGTGGATAGAAAATCGGGCCGACTTACAGAGTTCCTGGATTATCGTTGTTTGTCAATCCCACCGGTGTTCCGATGTCCGATGGTCCCCCATCGGCCCCATCGGCCCCCACCGGCCGAATCACGTGTTCTTCCTACCTCCTCGTGTTAACTGTGCCATCTGGCGGCGCCGTACGGGCGTACATGCCACACTCCCCCAGCGCCCCAAAGCGTGGATACCCAAAAGTTCTCCAGGCACCACCGATACCAATGGTGAGAACATCTCGGATGCGGCTTCCACCGCAAACGTCAGGTGCGCCTGCCCTTGAACACAGGCCTCGTCGGAATTCGTCACGGCCACCACGTGAGCATCCGCCTCCCGGCAGCCGGCCATAATCTCCAACACCCGTTCCCGGCCAGGCCCGTGCGGCGCGATGAACCATACCTGGGCGTCTCTGTCCGGCCGGAGCAGCAGGAACTGCTCGTGGGCGAACTCTTCCAGTTCGACGCCATACACGGGGCGCTGAACTTGCTCGAAGAACTTGGCTTGATAGAACAGCGCGACCCCGTGGCTCGGTCCAGCGCCAATGAAGTAAAAGTCCGCCTGGTCGCTCACACCCTCCAGGTACTCCTGAATCTCTGAACTGGCACGCGTCGCTCGCTCGATCGCCTCAGGAACCGCCTCAATCTCCGCAATCGCATGCTTAAACTTTCGTGATTGGGGATGGCCACACCGTTGGCCGAGGTGAAGCGCAACCAGGTAAAGCGCCACGAGGCTGAAACTAAAGTTGCCCAGGATCAGCGCCACCTGCTCCGCAGCATCGTTGCTGGATAGATCGGGGGCAGTGATCAGGCAAGGAAACTCCTGGACCATCGTGCTCGTCTTCTGTGAGGTGATCCCAATCGCGTCAACACCAGCCTGCCTGGCCGCTCTGCCCGCTTCGAGCGTTACCGAAACCTCTCCGCCGCTGGAAATCACGATCACCAGGGAGCCAGGGGGCAAGAGCGTATAGCGCGCCAGTTCCAGTGATTCCACGGCCACGGTAGCAAGGCCGCTGAATTGCTCGAAGGCGTAGCGTGCGGACAGGGCGGCAAAGTAGGAATCGCCGCACCCCGCCAGGTAAATCCTCTCAGGGCGGGTCACGCCTACCACGCCGTCCAACTGTCCCCGCACACGCTCGATCACGTTCGCCACCATCTTCCCCTGCTGGCTCAGTCCCTCCAGGGCCATGGCCACCAGTTGTGCGGTGGGTATCTGGAGCAATCGCTCGTATGTATCCTCTGCCATCCTATTTCACTCTGCCATTCTGAGCGCACCCCTCGGTGTGCCCACCCGCCGAATCTTGACCCATCCGTTTATCCGTTTCACATCCGTTGTCGGTGTACCCACCCGGTGTACCCACCCGCAGAATCTCGCCGACCACCTGGTGAGTGAGGCTTCTGAACATCCCCCACGCCGCCAGGTCGTGAAACTCCTTGCTCGATCCCGACAGCCTGCCCCACTGCCGCGCCATTTCCAGGATCTCTGCGGGTGCCACTGCTCTAAAGTCCAGGATCTTTTCCCCGCCAGTGACCACCGGGTGGTCCCCCCTCGCCTCTTCGAGAAGAAAGGCGTAGGAGGCGAAGCCCGGCACCTCCTGAGGGTCGCCGGCTGCCGGGACAGGTATATAGCGAATCACCGCCAGGAAGCGCTGGAGCCGTGCTTTGAAGCCTGTCTCTTCCTGCATCTCACGCCACAGCGCCCCCGAAATGGGCTCGTCGTGCCGTATGCCGCCGGTTGGCAGACTGTAGAGACCCTCAGGGAAACTCTCCTTCGTCATCACCCACACCAGCCCGTCCAGTTTGCGGCGTATGACCATCACCACCTCCCCCCAGCGGTCGGAGAAAAAGTCGTGGACCGTTTTCTCCGTGAGACCCGCGGCAACGGGAATCCGCCTCTCGATCAGCCTTGGTTGCCCCCACTCCCGGGCCAGCGCCTTCACCTCTTCTTTCATCCCCAACTCCTGCCAATCCCCAATCCGCAATCTCCATTCTCCATTCTCCATTCTCCATTTGTCATTTGTCATCTTCTCATTTGTTATTCCTCCCCTTCCTCTTCCCCCCAACCCGATGGCAGACGTACCTGGGGCAGCGGGTGCCAGATGTCACCCGGCTCATAGCGCCTGCCCACGCCAATGACCCCCTCTCGGTTCAGACCATAGAACGCTTGCATCTCCGCAAACGCACTGGAAGGCAATTCGCCATAGTTGCGGTGCCATCCCCGGCGCGCATAGAGATGGTCGTACAAGATGCTCCGCAGTTGTCGTTGAGAGAAATCGAAGGATAGACCAACCGTGAAATACAGGTCCGCCTGATGGTCGAGCAGGGGGGGCATCAGATTGGCGATGCGGGGCCGGTTGAACCCTACGAAAATGTCCACCGGCTGTACCGGCGCGCCATCAGTAAATGGCGTGCCGTAAACCAGTTCGATGACTTCCTCCCTGCTTAACATGCGTCCATGATCTCGATAGTACTGCACCACCAGGCGAAAGATCGGCGTCATCAGGTCCCTCTCGGAGTTAAAACCCCAATAGAGAACATGCTGTTCGTGCGTCTGCGTGCGCTCCATAATCTCGTCAAAGCGGGCGAGCGTCTCCGCCGCTCCGTGCGCCGCAAGGGAAGGGTCCTCCAAAACCTGCCGGTAGTTGCCGAAGAAGCGTACCTTCACTCCACAAGCCTCGTAGAACTCTAAAAACTCAGGCGTCCCGGCGATCCTCTGCATGCCAGTGCTCAGTGCCAGAGGCAGGTAGCCTGCCCCTTTGCCCTCCAGTTGCCCCGGCACGATGGCGTGCGTGAAGAGCGTGTGCACGCCGTGATCGAAGAACATCTGTGCGATGTTCAGGAAGCGTTGGCCGCCCTGGTCGAGATACCCCTGCCAGTAGGACATATCTGCGGGCCAACTGTTGAGATAGTTGAGAATGAACCAGCGGGTGGTTCCCCCGGCGGCGAAGACCGCCACCTTGGGCCCGCGCTCGCGCACCATGGCGGCAACCTCCGACGTGCTCAGATTCTGAAACCACTCAGGACCTTCTCGTGACACCTTTCTCTGCCTCCTCGCCCGCGCTGACCTTCCCGAAAGGTCATGGGTGTACGCGGATGTACCCCCATCCGCACCCGCCCTTTCGGGAAGGTTCACCGCATTCACGGTTCGCGCTCTGGTGGGTCGAGTCTCAGCTCGATGGACACGTGAGGTACTCTCAGGCCAACTGAGAGTTCCTTCGCCGCCGTCTGCAGCGCCTGCTCGATATCCACGGCTCGACGGATCCGGTCAATCATCTGGCGGGCCATCTGCTCCTGTTCTGCGTGCCGCTGCGTTTCTTCCCACAGTTGCGCGCGCTCCAGCGCCACCGCCGCCTGGTTGCTCAGCGCCTCGTACAGGCGCAGCGCCGCATCTGAGAAGGGACCTGGCGTAGCACGCTCTACGACACAATGGCCGATCACCTTCTCCCTGGCGCGCAGCGGAATGTTCACCAGCGCCCTCGTCCCCGTCGCTTCCAGCATCTGGCGTGTGTTCTGGGGCAGGTGCCTGTCTGACTCCAGATCGGCCACTGTCCACAACGTGTTGGCCATGTGGAAGGGGAAGAGGCTCTCTCCTATTGGCAACCGCGTACCAGCGGTGTACTCTCTCCCCCTCTCCCCCGCTCCCCCTCTCCTCCACACTCCCCGGTAGACCAGTGCTTCAGGGTCACCCGCAGGTGAGAACTCGAATTCCACTACCGTGCACCCATCGGCCCCTGTCTCGGACACCGACTCCATGATCACGTCCGCCACTTCCCCGACCGACGTGGCCTGGGCCAGGCGACGGCTGGCGCGGTAAATCGGGCTGGTGGCCTCTAGTAGCAGCGCCTCGTTTGAGAACTTGCGGGCATTTTCGATCGCCACAGTCACCTGGTTCGCCATTGCTTGCAACACCCGTACATCGTCCTCGTCAAAGGCCCCCATCTCCGTGGACTGCACGTTCAATACACCCAGCAACTGTTCGCCGACGATTAGAGGGAGCGTCATCTCGGAGTGGGTATACGGTAGGAGTGGGTTCGCGAAGCGCACCGCGTCCTTCCCCACGTCCAGCGCGATGCGCGGCTGGTGATGGAGGGCGGTCCAGCCCACCATGCTCGTGTCGGCTACTGCCAACCGGTGCCCTTGCGCCTTCATCTGTGCGCCCGCCTCCCCCGTGGCCTCCCGCAGCACAGCCCATTCCCCACTCTCGTCCAGCAGAAAGATCCCCGCGTGGTAGAAACCGAACCGATCGCGGATCAATTCCATCGTCTTGCGTAGCAACTCATCTACGTCGAAGATCGAAGTGATCGCCTGCCCGACCTCAGCACTCGTCTCCAGGTGGATCGCTCGCCGCTGGAGAGCATAGTTGGCCTCCTGCAAGGCCCGCGTACGCTCAGCCACACGTTGTTCCAGGCTTTCCAGCAGTTCGCGTAACTGCGCAGTCATCGTAGCGAAAGCCTGGGCCAGCTTGCCAATCTCGTCGTTGCCCGGCCGAGGGAGTGCAACGTCCCACTCGCCGGTGCCAATTCGCTGAGCCGCCGTCACCAGCGCTCGAATCGGGCGCACCAACCGGCTGGTCAACACGAGACCGAGCACCACCACTACCACGAGGATGACAGCACTGGCGGGCAGAATGCGCCCCACTAGCAACGTCCTGGTCGAAGCCTCCAACTCCTTCTCCAGGTTCGTAGTGGCGACTTCAGTCGCTCTTTCTGCCTCAACCACGTTGGCCAGGCTCCATCCCGTGCTCTCCAGCGGAGCGTAGGCCACGAACAACTCTTTTCCGCCGCTAACAAGAACGTCGAAGCCAGTCGAGCCTGTCATCATGTTGTCCAATACGAGCGCAAATGTTGTTTCGGCCCCGCTCAGATTGGTCCCAAACTCGTTGTCCTGAGGTGGACGTCCCAGGATGTCCTGATAGCCCTGCTCCGGCAGCACGATGGCGTGCCCGGTGGAATCCACCAGGAACGAGTATCCACTGCCTAACAGCCGGGCCGCCGCGATGTCGGCGCCGATGTCTTTCAGCGTGACGTCAATGCCGACCACGCCTAGAAATTCGTCCCGCCCGGTGTGCCCACCCGTCGTATAGACCGGGGCAGCTGCCGTCACCATCAGACCTTTCCCGGTTGCGTCGGCATAGACCGGTGACCACACCACCTCTCGTGTCGCGTTGTTCTCCGGTGTCGCGCCGATGTACCAGGGACGTTGGGTCACCTGGAAGTCCGCTGGCACGATAGCCCCGATGTGGATGTTCGGGTAATAACGGAGGATCCCCTCTCTTGTCCCCAGATACATGGCCACTGTGTTGGGGTTGCTTTCGTAGGTTGGGGCCAGGATGAAATCCAGGTATGCGGTCAGGTCCAGTACCTCGACCAACCGGTCGTTTATGCTGACCGTGTTGGGAACGAAGGCGTCGCTGACGTCGGTCTCGCGGCTCATATACTGCCCGTCGGGGCCGGTGAACATGTGGTCCTCCGCCCGCCAATAGACCTCACCAGCGAAGGCAGTGGGTGTCTCGAAGATAGCGGCCGCGTAGCGGGCTACATTTCCGGCATTCTGTTGTACCTGCCTCAAAACGAGATCGTTCCTCTGAGCATCCCCTACCGTCACCCGGCGGATTGTTTCTTCAGCCTGGTCGCGTAATGCTGCGCTACTGACCTGCTGCGCGCTCAGAAGCGCGCTTTGGATTGAGCGAATACTCAAGTAGCCGATCGTCAGTACCGCAATAGCAGTCAAGCCCAACAGGTACGCCATCACGCGCATGCGGATGCTTGGCCGGAATGCTGACCCTAGTGGTCCGCTGTCCGATGTACCCCCATCGGCACCATCAGCACCCACCGGCCTCCGCTCCGTCTCCCCCTGGTTCTGGGGGCCACTTGATATCTCGCTCATATTCCTTCCTTCCCAACGTACCTCACGTTTCACGTCTCACGCTCCAGTGGCAACGTGAATGTAAAGGTGGAGCCCTTGTTCACTGCGCTCTCTACCCAGATGCGCCCCCCGTGCATCTCCACGAATTCCTTGCTCAAGGCCATTGCGGGTGAGAACCTTCCCGAAAGTTCACGGGTGTACGCGGATGTACCCCCATCCGCACCCGCCCTTTCAGGAAGGTTTGGGTACTCAAAGATCCGTTCCTGATCCTCCGGGGGAATGCCTGCACTGGTGTCACTGACGCTCACGAACACCTGCGGTGTACCCTCCGCATTGTCGGCCTGCCACGACCGCACTGTGATCGCACCCTGTTCGGTGAATCTAGCAGCGTTAGCCAGCAGCCGCAGCAATACCTCGCGGATGCGCATCTCATCGGCCTGCACCTTCGGCAAGTCAGGCGCAATCTCCTGGCGTAACTCGATCTCCTTGTCGCGCACCAACGCACTGGCGGTGGCCATCACGCTGTGGATCAGGTCGGCCAGGCTCACCTCTCGGAACTCTAGTTCCATCAGCCCCGCCTCGATTTGAGATACGTCCAGCAGGTCGTTGATCAAGCCCAACAGATGTTGGCCATTGTGATAGATGATCTGCACGTCCTGAACCTGCTGCTCCGTCAATGGCCCACCAATCCCCTTCAGCATCAACCGTGAGAAGCCGATAATGTTGGTCAGAGGCGTCCGCAGTTCGTGTGACATGTGGCCCAGGAAACGGCGCTTCGAGTGATCCAACTCTCGCAGTCGTTTCGCCGCTTCCCGTTCCACCGCGTACGCCCGCGCGTTTTCTAGCGCAATCGTGATCTGGTTGGCCATTGTTTGCAGGACAGAAACGTCGTCCGCGTCGAAATCCTCCGCGTCGGTGCTCAGGATGTCCAGTACCCCGATGATGCGGCCCTGCCGCTCGTCACCTATTTTGAGCGGGAGTGCCAACTCCGCGCGGATGTAGGGGGAACAGAATACCTCTTCTGCCTGTTCTTCGTCACCAACCTTCCCGAAAGGTCCCGGGTGTCCCGATGTACCCATCGGCCCCCACCCGCACTTTCGCTCATGTTCACTGCTGTCCGCGCTGCCGCTACCTGCGGCGCTCCCTACCCTCACGATGCTGGGCTTCCCAGTTAGCACCGCCTGGCCCACCGCAACCGGTGGTCCGATGGTCCCGATGGTCCCATCGGCACCATCGGCACCATTGGCACCCACCGGCCTCGGCAAGGCGGCTCCATCCTCGATCGGCACCGGCCTTGCTTTGGCGGCCGCCAACCTATCGTTGCCTCCTACCCCCTCCTGCAGCAACGCCCACGAAACTGGGGAACTGGTAGATTGCGAAAGTAGATAGATCCCTACGTAGGTATAGGCGAACCTATCGCGTATCAGCAGCACCACCTCTCGCAACAACTGCTCTGGTTCCAGGATCGAGGTGGCGGCCTGGCTCACCTCGACCGTCGTGGCCAGTTGGATCGCCCGCCGCTGAATCTGATAGTTCGCCTTCTGTAGCAGCGCTGTGCGTTGGACTACCTTCTCCTCCAGATCGTCGTACAGCGTCTTCAATTCCCCTGCCATCCGGTTGAACACGTACGCCAGGATTCCGATCTCATCTCGCGACGTCACAGGCACTCGCTGCTCCAATCTTCCGTCCGCGATGTTGAGTGCCGACTCGGTCAACCGCACGATCGGGCGCGTGATCTGCTGAGTCACCACTGCCGCGATCACGGCTGTGAACAGCGCTACCCCCAATGTCGCACCGACCACAGCGGCCCTCACCGTATCCGTCGTCGCGAACGCCTCCTCTTGAGCCTGCTCCGCCACCAGCGCCAGATTCAACTCCGGTATCCAGCGATACACCCCGATCACCGGCACACCGGCATAGTTCTCCTCGAGCCCCTCCCGATCTAGCCCGGCCAGCGCTGCCTGAATCCCTGCGCTCGTCACTGCCCTACCTTGGGGCATGAGTGTACCGATGGTCTCATCGGCCCCCATGTTCCCAATCCGCAATCCGCAATCCGCAATCCGCAATCCGCAATCCTCCGGTGTACCCACCCACCTGATCCCGCGCCTGTCCACCAGGTAGATTTCTCCTGTCTCTCCCAGTCCACTCACCGCCTCCATCGTTTGCACCAGATTGCCAGGCTTGAGTGCACCAACCAGCAGGCCAACTGTCTTCTGGTCTGGGCCGGTGATGCGTTGGGTGACCAGTAGCCCATCCTCACTTATCGGTGAGCCCTCACCTACCGGTGAGCCCTCACCTACTGGTGAGGCTTTGTCTGCCGATAAGGCCTCGGTCTGGGGATCGGTGGATGCCAGGACGCCCCGGCCTTCGCTATCGAGCACGGCCAGGTGGCCCCATGCGGGGTCTTGTGCCAGCAGCGCCTGCAATTGGCCGCGCAGCACGCGGCGAGATTCTTCGCTGCGCTCAGAATTCCGCAATCCGCAATCCGCAATCCGCAATGACTGCGGGGGGGTGCACTCACCGGCATTCGCAGCCAGCGCGCTGGCGCTCTCCTGCGTGGCGGGCAAGGCTGCCACGAGCGCCAGGGCTGCTTGGCGATTTTCGACCCATTGGCGAACCTGCGTTTCCATCATAGTAGCCACCGAGGCCAGTTTGGCTGTGACTTCGCGTTGAATGTCGTACCGCTCACGCTGTGTGGCGTACCAACTGATCAGGCTCAGTGGTACGATGGCCAGGACCAGGAAGGCGGTCAGCAACGTTCTACCTAGCCCTCCGCGCATCCCGGTGGTCGGGACTCGAGACGGGGGAATCCCCTCTCGTGTCGTGTCTGGTCGTCCCAGGTTGTTCGGTGTACTCACCCGCCCTATAATTCCCAGACTTTCTCTCCTTGCAGAATGCTGCGAATCTGGTTGGGGAAGCGGTCCGGGTCAATTGGCTTGCCGATGAAGCCATTGAAAGCCGATTGGCGAGCGCGCTCCATGTTCTCCATTGAGGCGTCGGCGGTCACCGCGACGATCAGCGTGTTCTTGAAGCGCGGTTCCGCACGCAACCTGTCCAACACTTGATATCCATCCTCCTCCGGAAGAAAGATGTCCATCAAGATCAGGTCAATGTGCGGCAACGTCTCCGCGAATTCCAGGACCTGCCAGCCCGAGGCTTTCCATTCGCACTTCTTCACGCCCAGGTAAGCCAGCAGGCGCGTGATGAGCACAAAGTTCTGAACGTTGTCCTCGACCACGAGGATGGTGGCGTCTTTTGGCTGAATACCCATGATCGCCTCTACGTGCAAGTTTTCTTCAGTGCCGCCCTGATTTGATCCGGTAGCCGGTCTACGTCAATCGGTTTCTGGATGTAGCCGTCGCAGCCCGCCTCCAGTGTGCGTTCTCGATCCCCTTGCATCACGTTAGCCGTAACAGCCAGAATGGGCACCTGTTGCAGCCCGGGCGTATTGCGAAAGCGCCTGGCCAGGTCGTACCCATCTATCTCCGGCAGATTGATGTCGAGCAGGATCAGGTCTGGCTTTGTCTCAGCGGCCGTCTCCAATCCGGACGGACCATCCGTCGCTTCCGACACGCAATAGCCCTCTGCTTCCAGGATACGCCTCACCAGCAACCGATTCTCAGCATTGTCCTCAATACATAGGATATGCACGTCGCTCATCAGATCCTTCCCCCCCCGTCTGAACCTTGCAGACATCTCGGTAGTGATGCAATTGTGACAGCCTGTTACGTAATCATTATAATCAATTCGATTGATCAGGACAAATCTGCTATGTTACAGATTGGTTACAGTTTCTCATCATGGCGCGCATGCTGCAATTCCAAAGAGTTGCCCATCGCACGATTTGCCCTTGAGTCACAACGAGTGTACAATATGGATCATTGTTCAGGGGAATCACGTTCTGGTGACCCTGCCCAACGGTCACATTCTCGCCGGGAGCATGGTGAGGCTTGCCCAGCCCTGGTTGAGTCATATCCATCGTAGCACGCTTCTGTCCATATGGCGTTAAAGAAGTGTGAAACATTGCTTAAAATCTGCCATCCACCTGGCGATCAGGAAGTCGCGGGTGAGTACACCCGCCAGGAGTTGACTATGAAGCATGTGTTGCGCGTCTTCTGGGAGGCACTCAAGAATTTCTGGGATGAGTTGTTCACGTTGATACTGATGAACATCGTGACCGTGCTACTGGCGATCCCCGTGGTCACCTTTCCACCAGCGCTGGCCGGGCTGTGGAATGCCGCCAACCTGGCGGCGAAGGGGAGGTCCGTTCATTGGAGCGACTACTTTGAGGGTTTCCGACTCTATTTCCTGAAGGCTTGGGGCCTGGCGCTGCTCATCATTCTGGTGGTAGTCGTCGTGGTTACCAACCTTCGCTTCTACACGCCGGGCACCTCCCCGTTCAACATCAATCCCACCTTTAGTATTTGGGTGCGGGCCTTCTTCGTGGTGATAGGGTTCTTGTGGATAGTTACGCAGATGTACCCGATGGCCTTGCTGTTGGAGCAGGAGGATCAGCGGTTGCGGGTGGCTTTGCGCAATGCGGCCGTCCTTTTCGTAGCCAATCCTGGTTTCACCATTCTCCTGGTGCTCTTGCTGTTGGTCGTTGCCGTCGTCAGTACGGTCATCCCGGTGCTGTGGTTGCTGAGCACGTTGGCATTCATCGCCGTCGTCTGCAACAAGGCCGTCTTGCATCTCCTGGAGCCATACCGGGAGCAGCTGCGGACAGCAGAAGCAGAAGAAAAAGCGGAAGCGGAGCAAGGCGCCGAGGAACTGTAACGGGCCGATACCTCGCCCCGCGTCGGTATCACGATCTTGCCAGCCCACCGCATGGGCATTTCGCAAGGCCAAGAGCAATGTGCGCGTCACCCGCTGGCCAGTTTCTGCGCCAGTTCCGCAGGTGTCGTTGCCACGATCGGCCTATACTCGATGCCAGGATAGTATTGCTCGAAAAAAACCTCCAGGCCCAGCGGGCCTTGCCACTCCTGCGGATTGACCGCGATCACGCGCCGCACGTCCAGGTCGCCAATACCTGCGTCATCGGCGCTGCCGCCGATGGTGTACCGCTTCCCGTCCCAGGTGGCCAGCGCCACCGCCCGTGCCCAGGCAGCATCGGCGTTGGGGGGCAACAGCACGTAGGTCCGCTCATATTGGGCGCGAGGCAGCCCGCGGACTTGCTCCTGTCCATCCTCCTCTTCGCCACTGATCACCGCGTATACGAATGGCTTGGCCGGGTCTTTCCGTGTATGCGCGATCAATTTGCTGGACACGCCTGTCCCGGCCACGTCGAAATCCGACCAGGGCGGGCCGAAACTGCCCCAGGTGAAGATCGTCGCGCCGATGACGTAGTCGTCCTTTTGCAGTTCCCGGTCGTACCAGGCCAGTTGCCGGAAGTAATAGTCCGCCTTGTCCGGCTCGTTATCGTGCGCGGCCCAAAAACTGCCCAACTGCTTCCACGTCCCACTGGCGGCATGGGGTGGTTGGGGGCTCACCAGTGGGTCAATCCCGCACTCCGTGATCACCAGTGGCACGCTGCCCAGCCCATTTGGGATCAGCTGCCGGCGGTAGATCTTGCGATACCGTAGCGTGGTCCAGCCCTCGTCTCCCTCGTCTACGTTGGGGTCCAGTTGGTGTTTCCCGGTCATCCACCACATCCAGGGGCAACTGTACTCGTGCACGCCGAGGATGGCCTGATACTGCCTGGCCGCTCGAAGGGCTGGGAAGAAGGCGGGCCACAGGGCCAGGTCCGGCGAGCCGGTGGCAAAGTTGCCGGTCACGCACTTCCGTCCCTGGTCGGCCATCAGCCGCATCCGTTCTACCTCGAACTCAGCGTACCAGCCCATTTCCTCCTCGGTGTTCCACACTGGCTCGTTGTGTCCCTCCCAATACGTGATACGGGGATTGGACTGATAGGTTGCCAGTTGGTCCTGGACGAATTGCCGCGCTGCTTCGACGGGGGTCTTTCCGGTGGCTTGCTGAAGTTGAGCGTCGTAGTCGGCCTGGTGTTTCCGACCAATCAGCAGGACGTCTTTCGAGATCCCGTGCGCGACTCCCCAATCGCCCACAAACTTGACTACCGCCGGGCCAGCCTGGATGTATTCGCCTAAGTCTGCGGTGGCTCGCAGGACGTGGGCGCCCAACTTTGTAGGCATGGGTTTCCTCCTTAATGGCTGTGGATGGGAGTATGGCCGTGCTAGTTCTATGCTTGACCTAAAGTGTACTACGGAATGACTTGCGTGACAAGGTTGGCATGCTCCCACCTCGTGGTATAATTGCCTGGCCCATGCGTTATGGGCGAGTAAAGCACGTAATACGCAACACGCAACACGCAGCATTTCTATGTCCATCTTGACTGCCAGCGATCTAGCCAAATCCTATGGCCCTCAGGACGTTTTCGGGGGCGTCTCTTTCGAGATTCCCCATGGGGCCAAGATTGCCCTGATTGGCCCGAATGGCTCCGGCAAGACGACGCTGTTGCGCCTGGTGATGGGTCTCGAGGAGCCCTCGGGCGGTGCCATCCATCGGGCGAAAGGGCTGCGCCTCGGTTACCTTCCTCAGCAGGCCAACGCGGCCCCGATGTACTCATCGGCCGTACACCCCTCAGGCACGGGCACGTTGTGGCAGGTGATGTCGGAAGTCTTCGCCGACCTGCAGGCCCAGGCGGCCGAGTTGCGTCGCCTGGAGGCGAGCATGGCGCATGCGGCTACCCGTGAGGAGGCGCTGCAACGCTATGGCCCCGAACTGGAGGCGTTTGAACTGGCCGGGGGCTACACGTACGAGCAGCGCATTGAACAGGTCCTTTACGGCCTGGATTTCGTCGAGCAAGACTTCCGACGCCCCATTGCCCAACTGAGTGGAGGGCAGAAAACACGCGCCATGCTGGCTCGTCTTTTGCTGGAAGAGCCCGATCTGCTGCTGCTGGACGAGCCGACGGGTCACCTCGACCTGGCGGGCATCGAGTGGCTGGAAGATTACCTCAAAGCGTGGAAGGGGGCGGTGGTCCTCGTGGCCCACGACCGGGCATTCCTCGACGCCGTCGTCGAACAGGTGTGGGAACTGGAGCGGGGTAGGCTGGCCTGGTATCGTGGCAACTACAGCGCGTACATCGCCCAGCGGGCTGAGCGCCTGGCACTTCAGCAGGCCAGTTACGAGCGCCAGCAACAGGTCATCGCCCGGACTGAGGAGTTCATTCGCCGTAACATCGCCGGTCAACGCACCCGTGAGGCAAAGGGGCGGCAGAAGCGTCTGGCGCGGCTCGAGCGCATCCAACGACCGCCGGAAGATCGCCCCATGGGGTTTACGCTAGGCGACGTGGCCCGCAGTGGCGACCTGGTGTTGGGACTCTACGATCTGACCGTGGGGTATGATCCGGCCGCCCCTCTCTTTGCCGCCAGAGAACTTGAACTGCGGCGGGGACAGCGGGTAGCCCTGGTGGGGCCGAATGGTTCTGGCAAGACCACCCTCGTGCGCACCATACTGGACCACATGCCGCCGCTGGGCGGGCGCGTGCGGATCGGGGCCAGCGTATACCTGGGGTACCTGGCTCAGGGCCACGTAAATCTCATCCCTGAGAAGACCGTGCTCGAAACCATCCTGGACGCTGGTGAACTGACGCCCCGTGAAGCCCGCACTATGCTCGGCCGCTATCACTTCCCCGGCGACGACGTCTTCAAGCGTGTCGGCGATCTCTCCGGTGGCGAACAGGCCCGCGTGGCGTTGGCTATCCTGGCCCTACAAGGGGCCAACGTCCTGATCCTCGACGAGCCGACCAATCACCTGGACATTTCCTCGCAGGAGGTACTCCAGGAGGTGTTGGCTGGTTTTGACGGCACGTTGCTGATCGTGACCCACGATCGCTACCTGATCCGCAGGTTGGCCACCCTGGTCTGGGCCATCGCGGATGGACAGTTGTGGGAATTCAAGGAAGGAGCGGGCATCGGATCTCCCCCTGTCATTCCGAGCGCAGCGAGGAATCTCGGCCCTCATCCCCGTGGCCCGTACGACGAATACCACGTCTGGGAAGTAGAGCGTCGCCAGCAAAAGCAGGGGGCCCGGGAAGCGCGCCTCAAGACGGAAAGGGAACGCACGCGGGAGGCCGGCAGGGCTGCGGAACGGGAGGCAGTGCGGCAGACCCACCGCCAGGCCGAACTGGAGCAGACCATCCACGAGTTGGAGGTGCGCCGGGCGCAGCTGGAGGCCCAGTTGGCCGTCGCCAGCGAGCGGCAGCAGGTCGAACGTGTGCGCCAGTTGGGTGCTGAGTACAGGCAGATTGAGGAAGAACTGGACACGCTGTTAGCCTCCTGGACGGATGTAGTGGTATGAGTAGCCGTCGTCCGTTGTTGATCGGCATCACGGGTAACATTGGCACGGGCAAGTCCACCGTCGCCAGAATGTTGGCCAGCCTGGGCGCCGAAGTCATTGACGCAGACAAGGTGGCCCACGAAGTGATGCGGGCCGGCTACAGCGCCCACGCACACATCGTCGAAACCTTCGGGCCGCAAGTGCTGGGGCCTGATGGCGAGGTGGATCGTGCGCGACTGGGCAGTATCGTCTTTGCCAACCCCGAACTGTTGGCCCGGCTGGAGGCCATCGCCCACCCTGCCACCCTGGAAGCCATCGCCCGTCGTATTGTAGCCACCTCCGCTGACGTCGTCGTGGTCGAGGCCATCAAGTTGATCGAGTCCGGCCTGGCCAGTGGTTGCGACAATGTCTGGGTGACCACCTGCCGGCCGAAACAGCAGGTCTACCGCATTGCGGGCGGGCGGGGGCTGAGCCGGGCCGAGGCCTGGGAACGGGTACGGGCGCAGCCTCCCCAGGAGGACAAGATCGCCCGCGCTGACGTGGTGGTGGATACCTCAGGCTCCATGTCGCGCACGCGGGCGCAGGTACAGGCAGCGTGGGACCGCTTGATCAGCAGAGCGCAACTCTCGTCTTGGAAGAGACCACATTTCGGAGTATAATGGTGGCGCTGGCACAGGCAGCGCGCGCTTTGAGTTTTGTCATTCCGAGCGCAGCGAGGAATCTCGGGAGCCAGAGGAGAACCATGGCGCAAGAGCCGGAGACCAGGGTGCGACGGGCCAGGGTGAGCGATGCGGGCAGCATGGCCGCGTTTGTCAATCTTGCCCGTGCCGGCCGCGTAGAGGTTGACGAGCGGGCCATCGTCGAACGGTTTGGCAATGTGGGCTTCTTGCTGGCCGAGCGGGGTGGGCATCTGGTAGGGATGCTGGGATGGCAGGTGGAGAACCTGGTGGTTCGTGTGACCGATCTTCTGGTCTGGCCATCTTCGGAGCGGGTCGCCGTCGGGCGGGCGCTGTTTGCCGAGATGGAGCGGACCGCGACCGAGCTGCAATGTGAGGCGGCGTTGCTTTTCCTGCGCTACCCAGGCTCTCCCCAGGCCGCGGAATTCTGCAAGATGCTCGGGTATGAACCTAGAATCGTGGCCAGTCTGCCCAAGATGTGGCAGGAGGCCGCCTATGAGGCTCACGTCGGCGATGACGAATCCGTGTGGATCAAGCAGTTGCGGGCTGACCGCGTCGTCCAGCCAGTGTGACCAGGCAGGCCGGCGCGGGTGATCCGATGTCCCGATGTCATTCCGAGCGCAGCGAGGAATCTTTGTCGGAGGTGAGTATGTCTTCTCTGAAACAGTTCGTCCGTCAGCACCCACGCCTGATAGCCTGGCTGGTATTGGCTATCGGCATGGTCATCATCCTCGTCGTTTCCGCTCGCGACGTCGGCCTGTTGTCAGGGCAGTGGGCCGCTTTGATCGTGGCTACCATCGGCCTGGCTGGGCTGTGTGTCTGGATCATCGGGTGGGAGGATAAGGATGAGGAAAGTCAGGAGAAATGAACCTGCTGATGTGACATGGCTGAGCGATTGAGACGGTTGGCTATCCTGGCCCTGGTGGCCACGATGTGGGCGCCCCTGGTGCTCCCCTGGGCGGCCCACGCCCAGGAGGGAGACGGGGTCGCACGGCTGATGGAGCGCATGTCCAGCGCGGCCAAAGTGGGACAACTCTTCCTGGTCACCTTCCCCGGAAACCAGGTTACGGAGGACGCCATCATCACGGAGTTGATCCGCGATTATCACGTGGGTGGAGTCGTACTCCTGCCGGGCAATGGCAATATTGTCAACGAGGGGCATACACCAGCCCAGGTGGCCACACTCGTCGGCCAACTCCAGGCAGCGGCCTGGCAGGCCACCCAGCCAGTGACCGAGACGCTCAGCACGGAAGAAACCCCTCCAGGGCCGTTCGTCCCCCTCTTTGTTGCCGTGAGCCACGAAGGTGACGGCATGCCATTCACCAGCATCGTCGGTGGCATGACCCCGCTGCCTTCCGAGATGGCGATTGGGGCCACCTGGAACCCAGCCTACGCCGATACCGTGGGCCAGGTTGTGGGGCGGGAACTGCGTGCTCTCGGCGTCAACATGCTGCTGGGACCCTCACTGGACGTACTCGAAACCCCGCGCCCGGGTACTGTGGGTGAACTGGGCGTGCGAACCTTTGGCGGTGACCCGTTCTGGGTTGGACAGATGGGCCAGAACTACATCCGGGGCGTTCATACCGGAGCGCAAGGGCGCGTCGTCGTCATCGCGAAACACTTCCCTGGCCTGGGCTCCTCCGACCGTTCGCTCGACGAAGAGGTCTCTACCGCCCAACGCACACTGGAAAAACTCAAGCAGGTTGACCTGGCCCCCTTTTTCACCGTCGCCCAGGCTGAAGATGCGCTGGCACGGCCGGATGGCATGATGATATCCCACATCCGCTTTCGAGGGTTGGAAGGCGGCCGTTTCGTCACTACCCGCCCGGTCAGTGTGGATAGCCAGGTCCTTCAGCGCCTGCTGGGGTTGCCGGAATTGGCCAACTGGCGCGCACAGGGTGGGGTAACCGTCTCCGACGGCCTGGGCGTGCGTGCCCTGCGCCGTTTCTACGATCCCAACGAGCAGACTTTCAACGGCCGCCGCGTCGCGCAGGAAGCATTCCTCGCCGGTAACGACATGCTGCTCCTCACCCAGTTTGCCCTTACCGACAACTGGGAAGACAAGATTGCCAACGTCAAGTCCACCATCACCTTCTTCCGTGAGAAATACGACAGCGATCCTTCGTTCAAGGCCCTCGTAGATGCGGCCGTAGCGCGCATACTGCGGCTGAAACTCTCGTCCTACGGTGGATCGTTCGACCTCGCCGCCACCCAGCCGGACGTCGAGACGATCAGTGAACAGGTGGGGACCCATCGAGAGGAGGTATCCGCCGTTGGCCGTGACGCGATCACCTTGCTTTCCCCCCCCTTACCTGACCTGGCTCCCTCCCCTCCGACCCCAGAGGACAACATCGTCATTTTCACCGATGGCCGGCAGGAACGGCCCTGTGCCGCGTGCGCCCCTGTGCCTTACATTGATTCCCTGGCGCTGCGCGACACACTTTTGCGGCTCTATGGTCCCGATGCCACGGGCCAGGTCAACCCCTTCCTGGTGAGCACGTTTACCTTTGATGAACTGTGGGAGTACATGAGTGCTCCTCCTCCACCTCCCACGCCGACCCCCGCGGCTGGAGAGGTCATCACGCCAACTCCCCTTCTGCCCATTGAAGCGGCGCTGCAACGGGCCGATTGGATCATCTTTGCCATGCTTAATCCGATCGGCGATCCCCCCCAATCCGCAGCCGTGCGGCGTTTCCTGGCCGAGCGGGCCGATGCACTGCGCAATCAGTACCTTATCGTACTGGCCTATGACGCCCCTTATTATCTGGATGCCACTGAGATCAGCAAACTCAGCGCCTACTACGTCGCCTACAGCCGCATAGAGCCCTTCATTGAGGCCTCGGCGCGTGCCCTGTTTGGAGAGTTCGTGCCAGGGGGTGCGCCACCGGTCAGCGTCGTCGGTATCAATTATGACCTGGTGACCCAGACCTCCCCTGATCCTGATCAACTCATTACACTCCAATACTACATCGGCGAGTTGCCCGCGGAAGGGGAGCCAACGCCGGGGCCACCCACAGAAGGCTCGCCCACGCCAGAGCCCCCCAATCTGGAGGTTGGCGACAAGCTTAGTTTGCGTACTGGCGTGATCGTGGACCACAACGGCCATCCGGTGCCCGATGGGACACCCGTCCAGTTTATCTTCACCTATCCACAAGAGGGGGATCACTCCGTAGAGGCACTCACCCGCTCTGGTGTGGCTGGAATGACGATCTCCCTGGATCGCACCGGCCAACTGAACGTGTCTGTACAGGCCGATCCTGTCCCGCGCACGATCGCGCTCCAGATCACGATTCAGGAGGGCAAGCCGGCCATTATCGTGCCGATCACGCCCACGCCGCGCCCTACACCCATCATCCTGACCCCCACGCCGACGGCGAAGGCCGTACCTGTGCTCCAGGAGACGCCGACTCCCACCCCCGGCCCAGGAAGCGCGGGGGAAGCAGCATCGGCGACTGGCGGAGACGTTGGCCCGCTGGACCTGCTCCTGGCGTTGATGGGCGTACTGGCTGCCGGCGGTACGGGGTACTATGTGGTGCGCCTGAACAATGGCCGGACCGGCCTGGCGCTGCGCCTGGCGCTATGGTGCGTCATCGGCGGGCTTGCGCTGTACCTGACTTACGTACTCGTCTTGCCGGCAGCCACCTGGCTGCGGGCGCGAGGGGGCACGTGGATCGCCTGGTGGGTCGCACTGCTGGGCGGCCTGGTGCCACTGAGCGCCGCCTGGCTCGTCAGGCAGCGGAGACGGCGGGCATAGTGCGTGTGGTCCGATGGTCCTCTGTCATTCCGAGCGAATATGGACGTACTCGTCCACGGAATCTCGTGGATCGGAACTAGCGGAGGAAGGTTGCCAATACTGCCAGGACGAACATCACGGCGACCAGTGCCAGCAGCCCGCGGTTTTCGAGCACCGCCCGGCGCCACTCTCCTTGCGCAGGGACCAGCGCGAGCAGAGAGGGGGGCAGGGAACTGGCGTGCAAGAGTTCCTTGAACGCGGCCACGCTGGGAGGACGTTGATCGGGATGCATCGCGATGGCCGCCAGGATGGCACGTTCGGTGGCCAGGGAAACGCGCGGATTGATCGCTCGCGGAGGCACCAGCGCACTGGGGGTGAGGAAACGCTGCTTCGCATCGGCCGGAGGTTGATTGGTCAACAGATGGTATAGTGTAGCGCCGAGAGAATAGATGTCGGAACGAACGTCGGTGTGGCCGGTATCCCCGCCGTACTGCTCCAACGGGGTATAGGCGACGGTGCCCCGGCCTTGCAGCACAGTGACCGTGCGGGAGTCGTCTGACGCCAGCAACTTGACCAGCCCAAAGTCCACCAACTTGATCAGCCCACCAGGGGTCAACTTGATGTTGGCTGGTTTGATGTCCCGGTGGAGCACAGGCGGGTCCTGGCTGTGCAGGTAATCCAACGCATCGCACAACTGCTCGGCCCATTGCAGCACTGTGCGCTCGTCGAGGAATTCTCCTTGCCGGCGTTTCTCCTCCATCATCTGGCGGAGATCCCGCCCGCCGACGAAATCCATCACCAGGTATTCTCGTTGGCTCGCGCTGAATGTGTCGGAGACCTTGGGAAGGTTAGGGTGGTCCAGTCGCCCCAACGTGACAGCCTCGCGGCGGAACTGTTCCTGGGCCTGAACCAGTATCTCTGGGGTGGCATCGAGGTCCGGGCGAATCTCTTTGACCGCACAGATGCGTCCCTCCAGGAGCAGGTCGCCGGCGCAGTATACGGCGCCCATGCCCCCCTGGCCGACAGATGCAATAATCTTGTACCGTCCGCGCAGAACGGTTCCAGGTTCAAGCAGGCGGGCCACGCTCTCTCTTCTTCCCTCCGGTGCTACTGGGGTCTGGATTCAGGGCTACGTTTAGGTTGAGTCTGGGCTTGGAGTCAGGGTCAGGTTAGCGTGCATCATACTGGAGAAAGGTTATTCTGTCAAGGAGGGTTGCAGTGACCGGACAAGAAATGGCGATGCTCATCGTCTATGAGGGAGAATTGGAAGGGCAACGTTGGATCCTGGACCAGGATGCGTTGACCATCGGGCGGGGTTCCGACTGTGAAATCACGCTGGCAGAGCGGCAGGTCTCGCGCTACCATGCCCGCATTGAGCGGGACGAGGGTGGCTATCTGCTGCGCGATTTGGATAGCAAGAACGGCACGTACGTCAACGGCCAACAGGTGAGCGACAAGCCGTACCGCTTGAGGGATGGAGATGAGATCCAGATCGCGCTGTGTGTCAAAATGGGCTTTGTGGGCGCCGACGCCACGCTGCCGCTAGAGTTGGCCGGCCCCACCCGTGGGGTGTACCTGGACCAGGCAGCCAGGCGGGTCTTCGTCGGGGGACACGAGTTGACCCCACCACTCTCGTTGGCCCAGTACCGGCTGTTAGAGTTGCTGCTCGACCACGAGGGCCAGGTCGTTTCCAGGGATGACATCGTGGCAGCCGTGTGGCCCGAGGAACAAGACCTGGGCATTTCCGAGCAGGCAATTGACGCGCTGGTGCGGCGTCTCCGCGAGCGCATCGCCGTCGTGGACCCGGACCATAATTACATTGTCACCGTGCGTGGGCACGGCTTCCGGTTGGACAACTGGTAACTGCGTCTATCTTGTGTTGGCGATCAGTGCACCGATCTTCTCGCGCAGGCGTTTGATTTCCTGGCCTATCCCCGGCTCGTCGGGCCGTCGCCGATGTTGCATCTTCTTGAAGGCCAGTTCCGCGCCTAGTTGGTGCAGTTGGCGTGCCCGTCGCCAGCCTCCCCATCCTCCGCTCCATAGTGCGCGCCACTGGGCCTGGCTGTGGCCCCCTGGCACCGTCAGTGTGCGATAGAGGGCCTCAGGCACCTCGCCGGCCAGCTCGGTCACCAGGCACTGCCGCTGCCGCGACAGCGACCAGCCCGCCACGATCCCGACCACGATGACGCCTGCTCCGGTCGTGATCACCGTCAACACGTTCAACCCCACCAGGTTTCGCGCCAGCAAGTTGTGCAGCGCATGGATCGCCACCGCCAGCGCGAATCCCCCGACCGAGAGTGCCCAGCGCTGCCACCGTTGCTGTGCCAGGCGGGCGAAGCCCAGCCCTGCACCGAAGGCCGCCGTATAAAACGCCTGGTTCAACCCATACACGAGTCCCTCGGCGAAGGTGGCCGCGCTCAGCCCCTCAAAGCCCCACAACACGAAACTTCCGACGTAACTGAGGACGTTTCCCGTCATCGCAAAGCCAAAGCCCACCATCGCCCCATAGATGATGCCATCCAGCACGTTGTCGAACTCTAGCCGGTAGCGCCAGGCAATGAAGAGCACCGCCGCTCCCTTTAATGCCTCCTGCAGCACTGGCGCCACCACGCCCAGCCGTACTGCTTCGAGCGCGCGGGGGCCGATCAGGTCCGGCGGCAGCCGGAAGAACACTTCCGCCGCCAGTGCCAGCGCCAACGACGGGATCGCCCCCCACACGAAGGCGGCCGCCAGCAACCGCTTGGGCTCCTTTTCGTACCGGTCCACCCAGTAGAGTACCCCGACGTAGACCAGCGCCGGCACCATACCCGCCAATAACGCGATCAGCAAGCCCATCACTACCTGGTGGGCCGGCAGCACCGTGCCGATCCACACTAGGTCAGGTGCATCCCACGTCGCCTCGTAGGTCTCCGTTTCTGATGGTCCCACCGACGACAGGCACCCCACGGTGGCCTCCTCTTCGCCCGCGATACACCGGACCAGCAGGTTGGCCGCCCCATCGGACCCGAATTCCAGCCTCGCCAGGCCCGATTCGGCGAACGGAACGTCGGCAAAACGCACGCGCGTCACCTGGCCGGATGCTGCGTCGGGCCAGGTGGCGACGACGTCCCAGCGGGTGTCTGGAGGCACGCGGAGCGCCGCCACGACTCCCGTCGCGGTAGGCGGATCGGTGTGCAGGATGGCCAGAGGGCCCAGTGCCTCTGTCGAGGGCAACGGGTTGCCCCGCTCGTCCGCCAATTGCACCTGGGCCTCCGCGGCCGTTGCGCCGACGACCTGCACCCGCAGCCGGTTACTGTACCAGGTATCCGTGTCTAGGGGCTGGGCTAGGCCCCAGGCGTACGGTTGCTCCCACTGGGTGCCCTTGTCGGCCGGGCCCAGCGGGCCGCTGAAATCGCTCTGGACCGACACCTCGCCCCAATGCCCACGGTAGATCAGCCACTCTGCCCCCGGCCATGTTTGAGGGTTCGCCGCCACGTCGGCCCGGTTGGGGAGCATGATCACGTCCGGGACCATGCGCCCGTAGGCCCCGGTGCGGTCCAGGATCTCGATCCTGGCATTGCCGACGTCCTTCCCGTTGGGATAAACCTCGCCGCCGACGAAATAGTTGGCGTGTGAGCCCAGTGCAACGTGGGCCACCGGATGCGTACCCTCCTCGACAGGCGCGTCCGCCCACGCCCGGCGAGTGCCGCCGTGGTGCTGGCTGAGCACCACCCACTCCGGCTCCTCTTCGCTCGTGAGCATCACCTGGACCATTTCCCAGTCCCCTTCGTGCTTGTTTAACCAATCGTTGTAGAAATACAGCGCCCAGTACTGGATCGTGACGTGGCCGCCCGCTGGGCGGTCCGGCTCCTCGTCCCGCACTACGTGAGCGTAGACGACAATCGGCGGTCCACCAGCCTGGAGGCTCAGCGTCGCCCGGTAATAGGCCTGGTGAGCAGAGTAGTTGGTGTAGGCCGAACTGCCATCGTCGCCGTACCAGACGTCGAGAAAATGGCTATCGTCGCTCTTGAGGTTCAGCAGGTCCAGAGGGTCCAGGCTGAGCAGGACGTTGACGTCGAACCACAACCGGCGCGTCTGGCGCAACCGGGCCTGGTCTACAATCACGTCCACCGGCTGGGGGCGAAAGGTCTCGGCCGGGTGGAAATAGAGTACCGGCGCATACTGCTGGGCCAACTCTGCATCCCACTCCGGGGGAGTAGGGCCACTGGCCCAGGCCGGCACAACCCAGGTCCCCAGCACTCCTGCCAGCACAACCAGCACCGCAAGCGTTCGTCCTCTCATCTCTGCACCTCCTCGGTCAGCCTCCATCCGATTGTACGCCAGGTCTCGGTTCGGTGCAACTGGAGACAGTTTGCCGGTTTGTCTGAGTAGTGGATACGGTGTAAAATCTTCCGGTAGGAGAGCCGTGAAGTGCATGAGACCGGGGATAGCATCCAATGAGTGACGCCTTTACCCCTTATGAAACCGGTTTGGCCCGTTTCCTGGAGCGGTTGGGGCAGGACCATCCTCGCTATACCGAGGCCCTGACGCTGGAGGCCCAACTGCGGGAAAACGTGGGCCAGGCCCGCCTGGATGGGGATACCGAAACCCGTCGCGCTGACCGGAACCGCATTCTGAGGGAACTGAACCGGCTGGCGTTACAGACAGCGCGGCTCAGTTTCAACGAACTAAGTGGCTTTCTCGGCAGTGAGGTGGACGGTGTCCAATTGCCTGCGGCGGACGCCCCGCTTCAGCGGGGGTTCCCCATTGGCTTCGTCAACCGCGAGCAGGAACTGCACCTGCTCAAGGTGGAGCGGCTCAAGGCCGCTCGCTCTCCCTACACCTTGGTCAGCGCGCCGGCCGGCTATGGCAAAAGCCGTCTTCTCCTGCACCTGGTCCAGACCCTGGCGGCCGACGAGGCGGGTGAGTACACCCGTGAGGCGGGTGAGTACACCCGTCTCCGTCCCAAATGGAGCGTCCGCTACGTCGAGTGTGCCCCCCAGCCCGCAGACCAGGTGGCCTGTGTGGTGCACGCGCTCGCCGGACCAGCGGCACCGGATGAGCCGGGTGCGGCCACAGACCTGGTATGTGACGCCGTCATCCAGGACCTGGGTGCCCCTTCGCCCGCGGGTCGCCGGGACGTCTTGCTGATGTTCGACGCCGTGGAGCGGCTCAGCGGCGAGACCCGCCGGTGGCTGGCGACGCTGCTGAACGACCTGCGCCGGCGCACCCGGCCCGGCGATCAGGAGGTCATCACCGTGCGCGTGATCCTGGCCGGGCGCGACGTGGAATCGTTTTGGGAGGACTATGCCCGGGCCTATCCCAGGCCGCCCGCTCCGCAGCGCATAGACCTGAGCCCCTTCGATGAACGATCCATTCAGGAGATGGTCTGGGGCCAGGCTCAGGCAGTCCACGTCGCCGACCGCCTCGATGACCAGACTGTCACCCAGATTGCGGATGAACTCCGGTATCTGAGCGGAGGACATCCCGGAATTCTGTGTGACCTGGTGGACGATCTGGCCCGCCGGTCGTTTGCCATTGGACCGGCCGCGGAGTACTTTGGGCGGCGGTGGGAAGAGTTGGTATGCGCCACCCTGTCGCCCGTGGCGGATGACCTGGTAGGAGCTTTGGAAACCGGGACGGGGGAGGCGGTCAGGACGCTGAGCATCTTCCGCCAGGTCAATGCCAACACGGTCCAGGCATTGGTGCAGGAGGGGCTGTTGCCGCCCCAAACGAATGCGATTGCTCTGCTGGGCGACTTGCAGAGGGCACACCTCCTGGATGGACCGGGCATCCGTGAGCCTTTCTACCGCGATCGCTGGATGCGGCGCATCCTGGCCCTCGACATGGCGTACCGCTCGCCGGCCAGCCGGGCTCGGTATCTGTGTTTGAACAAGGCCGCGCTTCACCTGTATCACAATTGGATCCACAACCTGGGGCCAGCCTTGCTGGACACCCACCTCAAGCCGGCTCAGCGCCTCTTGTCCGTCCTGGAGTGGTTGTTCCATGCCCTGCAGGATGAAGACCTGGACGCACCCACGCTGTGTGCGGAACTGAGGAGGCACGTCCAGGCGCTGTCCGTGGACAGCGAGCAGCCGCCTGTCGCCGATTTGATCGCGGATGAAATCAGGAAGGACGACGAGGTCTGCTATCTGTTGCGCCATCGCCTGGGTGATGATGGGGTGTCTGACCTCTGTGGCTGGTTAAGCCCGTATGTTCCCGTGGAGGGAGGTACTGCGAATGGCTAAATTTGACTTCTTTGTCGGCCGCCAGGACGAGTTGGCACTGGTTGACGAATGGGCGCAGAAATGGGGCTCGATGCACGTGCTTGCCATACACGGCGACGGTGGCGTCGGCAAGACCTGGTTGCTGTTGGAGATCATGCGGCGTTACAGCCCCCGCGACGATTTTGTCGTCGTCTATTTCGACGCGGCGGAACACCCCTTCAGTATCCAGTATGAGGTCATGTTCCTGGCTCAGCATTTGGGCCTGGAAAACTTTCCACACCTGCTGGCCAGAATGGAGGAACTGACGCAGAGTTACTACGATCTCCCCATCCTGGACGCCCAGGCCAAGGAACGGGAGGCCCTGCAGATCGCGGGTGAGGAAATCAACCAGCAACTGAAGGCCCGCCGCCTGATTTATCTCCTGGACACGGTGGAGGTACTGGAGTATGGGGGCGGAGAGAGCCTGATCGGTACCGAAGGTCGTGAATACGCCCGGCAGTTCTCCAACGCCCTTTTTGTTGCGGCGGGACGGAATGTTCAGCGTATGCTGCCCGGCCTCGTCCAGGGGTTTGGTTCGGACGACGTGGGTGAGGTGGGTGCGTACACCCGAACCCGGGTGACCGGTGTCCCGCTGCACAACTTTGACCGGTTGGAGAACGCATATTTCTTCAGCGTGGTGGACGCAGAGGGGCTCATCTCACCGGACATGCGCGACAAACTCTTCTTCTTGACCGATGGCCGGCCCGTGCTGCTCTCGTTGGCCGTGGAGTGGCTCTTTCGGAGCGTCCCCATGCCCGAGATCGCGGAACAGGCCCTGGACGATCTGCGAGCTCTGCCGGAGGGCGGGTTACGCGATCTACGAGAACGATTCGAATTTGAGTTGGTGGATCGGGTGCGTAGCCTGAAGGACCCTCTGGATCGGGCTGTGCTCTACATGGCCCACGTCAGCCGCCGCATTGATGCCCGTATCCTCTCCGTCCTGCTGGATATCCCCACCCCCGACGCTCAGGCATTGATGCAACAACTGACCGATCTCTCCTTCGTCAAGTACAACCCGAGCACCGGCAACTGCATGTTGCACGATGAGATGAAGAACCTGGTCAACAAGCACGCCTGGCCCTACGTGGACCCGACTGGGGACGTGCGCCGTGGGCTGGCTCGCCGGGTGATCGTGGACTATTATGAGCCGCGCATCGGAGAACTGGCGCGCCAGGTCAGGGCGCAACTGGAACCCGGCAAGGGCCCCATTCGCCGCGCGCGCATCGGTGGAACCGAATGGGAACTGTGGCGCCTGGAGGCCGAGTGTCTGCACTATCACTTGAAGGTCGGCGAACAGGAGGGAAGCGCTTACTTCGACGATCGCTTCGTGGAGGCGCAGCGGAACAACCATCTCATGCGGATGGAATTCCTGCTCAGCGAGATGGAGATGACCCGGCATCCCGGCATCCGGGACGTGCTCGAACTGCGCCGGGCGGAGACGCTGTTCCTCAGAGGTGACGTGGAGCAGGCAAGTGAGATTGGCCTTTGTCTGCTGGCGCGGACGGATTTGTCGCTCGATCACCGGATCAGTGCGCACAACGTCCTGGGGTTGATCGCGGCTGCTACGGATCCGGAGCAGGCCAGGCAACAGTACGAGGCGGCCCTGCGCCTGGCCCAGGAGGCGGACGCGGGTGAGTACACCCGTAAAGCGAGCGTGATCGGCGTTCTGCACAACAACCTGGGCCAACTTTACCAACTCACCAGCCGTCTCAACCAGGCCACTCAGCATTATCAGCAGGCGATCGAGTACAGCCAACGGGCCGGTAACCGCCCCCTGGTGGCCTCCGCCACCAATAACCTGGCCTATGTCTACCGGCTGCAAGGAGACCTGGCACAGGCCGACGTCCTGTGCCGGGTGGCGATGCGGCAGCGCAAACAGTTGGGGTTGGAGCGCGACCTGGCCTACAGTTATCTGACCAAAGGGGAGATAGATCGGGACCGGGGAGACCTGGAAAGTGCGGAGCGTTACACCAAACTGGCCCTGCGTTCATTCGACAAAGTGAAGGAAACCCGCGGCCAGATCATGGCCTATAACTCGCTGGCCAACATCCGCCGTCACCTCGATCAATACGAGGAAGCGGAAGCGTACCTGGAACAGGGGCTCGCCCTGGCCGAGCAGGTCCGCGATGAGCCATTGCTCGCCGGCCTGCTGAACGTATACGGGCGCGAACAGCGGGACCGTGCCGTGTACCTGCAAGAGATCGGCGAGGATGACAAATCAGGGCTGGTCCAGGCTTCTTTCGGGCGGGCGGAGAAATACCTCGAGCGCAGCCTCGACCTGGCGACCAGGTATGGTGATGAATGGTTGATCGCGCGTAGCCAGTTTGAACTGGCGCTGGCCTACTTTCTGAGCGGTTCGCGTCCGCAAGAGGTCGTGGGCGCTCTGCTGGACCAGGTGTGGGAGAGTGCCTCTCGCCTGGGTTTCGGGCTGCTCCAGGGGTACGTGGACGAGACCCGCGGCGAGATGGCTCAGCGCCGGCAGGATTACGCCGGTGCTGCCCGGCACTTTGGCATGGCGGCGCAGCGCATTGCCCGCTGGCGCGGCCGTGAGCCGGAACGGTTCTTCGATCGCCTTGGCGACCGGTTGCTGGACCCCGGCCTTTCCCCGGAAGCCACCCGCACGCTCACCCGCGGGATCCTCGACGTCATTCAGGAGTGTACGCGGGTGAGTGCCGATGGGTACATCGGTACACCCGGTGCTGAGTACTTGCAGTCCTTACAGATGTTATGCCAGCAAGTGCTGAGCCTGTAAGCCATGCGAGGAGGAAACGATGCTTGTGACGCTGACGAATGACCCTGCCGACCTGGGTAAGCGGCCTGTTTCTTCCCATCAGGACTGTGCCTGCGATTGTCAATGTGCCTGTCCTACCGATGGTGCGTCGATCCCGGTGCTCTCCTTGCCTGTGGCGTATTATCTGGAACTGACCCCGGCGTGCACTAATCGTTGTCCCGGTTGTGGCAACGTGTACGCCGCGGGTCGTGCCTCGCTGTCTGCTCCTCTGGATGGGGAAGAGTGGTGCGGGCTGATCGGCCAGTTGGCTGCCACGGCCTCTCGGTTCAAACTCACGGGGGGCGAGGCGCCCTTGCACCCCGCCTTTACGGCGATCGTGCACCGGATCGAGGACTGGGGGGTTCCCTTCACCCTGTTCACCAACGGACGATGGCCTGATCCTGGCCCTCTGATCACGCTGCTGCGAACCACCGCCACCTGCGAGGGATTGCTGGTGTCCTTGCATGGGCCGGATGCAGCCACGCACGAAGCCTTCACTGCAGTACCTGGCTCCTTCGACGAGACGGTCGCTAACGTCCGGCGCGCGGCCGGTGCGGGGCTGGACGTGGCGACGAGCATGGTGGTCCACTCCAGGAATTGGGATCGCATTGAGGAGACGCTCGAGCTGAGCCTGCGCCTGGGAGCGAACCACCTGGTCTGCAACCGGTTTATTGGCGCTCCTTCCACCCGTGTCGCCCCCAGCCAGGCCCAGTTACGTGCGGCTGTAACCACCATCGAGTCGCTGTGCGCGGCAGGACGTCCGGTGCGGTTTGGCAACTGCATCCCTCAATGCTTCGTCGCTTCATCCTCGCGGGGCTGTACTGCCGGCAGCACGTTTGCTACGATAGATCCGTGGGCTCGCTTGCGTCCGTGTAACCATGCCCCCCTCCTGGCCGGCGATTTGCGCACCCAGTCCCTGGAAGAGGTATGGCTGGGTGGGACCATGGCCGGCTGGCGCGCTCTGCTCCCTGCGGGCTGCTCAGCCTGCCCGGCGTTCGCCATCTGTCACGGAGGGTGCCGTGCCCAGGCCCTGCTGGCCGGGTCGGTCCGGGATCCCCTCATGCGGGGTTCCCTGGCCGATGGGAGCGCGCCGTCGCCGGGCGTTGCGCTGCCCCTGTATGCAGGGTTGCGCCCGCTGGGACGGTTCAGCCGCCGGCGTGAGAGTGGCTCGGAGTTGTTGCTGTACCGGGATCTGGTCATCTCGATACCGGCCGGGCTTGAGGAAGTCATTTCAAGGCTCGATGGCTCCCTGACCCTCCAGCAGATCGAACACCAGTATGGCCACGCCGCGGTGGACTGGGTCGGCACTCTGCACCAGGAGGGCGCGGTCACGTGGGCAGCGCTGCGCTGAGATGTCCACCTGGTTCGCACGGCGCGTGGCCACCTGAACGGCCCCTCGTGCCGGAGACGCTCAACGACGCGCAGAACCTATACCCTTTGTGGAGCACTCTTTGCGCACGAGTAGGGCAAGCTGCCATCCTGCCTACAGCCGGGTGACCCTGGGACGGACCGTAGTTCGCACTGAACTCATTGCCGGTTTCCGCGTGGAGAATCGGATCATGCGGGTCTCTGGCGGCTTCAGGATCTGGAAGGTCCCAGGCAAGGACCATTCTCCCGTGTTCCCTGCCCCATCTTTGGCCCGCACTCGCCACTGGTAACGGTTCCCACATTCCCCCCTGAGGGCAGTCTGAGACTGGTTGCCCGTGACCTGCAAGGTAGACGTGGTGGGTGTGGGAGGTTCCGTGGGAGTCCGGACTACCTCCACCTGATATTCGCTGATGCCGGTCAGGTCGGTGACGGGATCCCAGCGCAACGTGACGGTGATGGGTGCGCCGGCCGGGCAGGCTATCTCCGCCCCCTCTTCAGGCTCCGCCAGGGTGGGGGCGGGCGGGGGCGTCGTGTCTGGCACGGAAAAGGCGCGCAGCGCCGACCATGCCCCAGGGTTCCCGACGCCATCCACGGCCCGTACCCGCCAGCGGTAACCTTCGCCACACGGCAAGAAGGCGTTCAAGAAAGACGTGCTGGAGAACTGGGGAGCATACACGTACGGGTTCCGCTCGATCGCCTCCAGGTAGACCTCGTAGGTCTGGATGCCGGAAGGGTCGAAGACGTTGACCCATTGCAGTTGAACCCACAGCGCCACTGCGCCGGGCGCACAGAATAACTGGGCTTGCTGTTCAGGGGCAATCGGCTGTGGCACGGGCGGACCCACCCGGTCAGGCGTCACGCTGGGCGTGGGGCTGGTGGTCGGCGTTGGCGTGTGGGTTGGCGTGGCCGTCGGCGTGGCGGTGCGCGTCGGGGTGCGGGTGGGGGTGGCGGTCCGCGTGGGCGTGTGGGTAGGCGTGGCCGTTGACGTCGGTGTAAAGGTCGGCGTGGCGGTTGGCGTCGGTGTGTGGGTCAGGGTAGCCGTCGGTCGCGGAGGTAGAGGTGTAGGTTCAGGCCAGAAATACCAGGCCCCGAAGGCTCCCAACGCTGCCAGCAGGACACACAGGACGGCCACCACTCCCAAGAGCAACGGCGGAATGCCCACGGCTGCCGGCCCAGCCGGTGAGGCCGCCGGCCCGGCAGGTGGGGGCATCGCAGGGAACCGGGATGGGCGCGCGGGTGGCGTGGGAGGGCCGACGAGCAAGTTCAGGTTGTGACGGGTCACGTCTGCCCCGGCCCGGTCTCCCGACGTCTGCCGCAAGCGCAGGGCCTGCACCAGCCAGGTGCGGGCCGTGGCCGTATCTCCCAGGCACAGGGCACGCGTGCCCAATTGGTGCAGTGCCCAGGCTCTGGCGGGCCGCTCCTCGAGCCTCTCCGCTGCCTGCAGCACCCACTGCAACACGCCCAGCCACGCCGCCCACCGCCTGCCCAGCGCCAGCGCCCCTTCCACCGCTTGCCCCAGGCGCAGCACGCCCATCCAGCGGCCCTGGCTGACCGCCCATTCCAGCGTCTGCAGGATGGCGTCCGCCTCCTCCAGCAACCGGTCGGGGTTGCGCCGTTGCCCTTCCGCCCAGGTGACCAGGTGGGCCAGCACCCGTTCTCTCCACGGGGCCAGGTTCCACGTTTGCTGGAGGGTCTGGCCCACTCCGCCCGCCAGGCTGTAGCGAGGGCTGTGGCCGGTCTCTGACCGGGCCACCAGGCCATACCTCTGGAGCGTCTCCAGTGCCGAGGCGACGTCGGGAATTCCTGTCAGGGCGGGTAGATGGTCGGCCTGGAGGGGCACGTCGCCCAGGGTGGCCAGCACGGCCAGGATGCGCTTCTCGGGTTCCGCGAGCGACGCCACGCTCTGCGTCGTCAGCGTCTCTGCACGTGCGGGGGTCTGCACCTGGCGGCCTACTTCCGCCAGTGAGTGGCCCCCCTCCCGCACCAGCGCTGCCGCCTGGATGACGTGCAGAGGATGGCCCTTGAGCGCGGTGCACAGAGCCTGCGCGGCCGGTTGCTCCTCCGGGGTCAGAGCACGGCCCAGTGCCTGTTCCAACAATCCCAGCGCGCTGTCCACGGGTAGGCCGTGCGCTTCAATCGCCTGCCCCATTCCCCGCAGGCACTGCTCCGACGAAGCCAGCAGGCAACCGCTCGCCGGTACCGCCTCCACCAACGCACGCACCTCTGAGGGGGCCAGGCCCACGTCATCCAGCAGGATCAGCGCTCGTTTGTCTTGCAGGGCCTGCTGAGCCTGCTCAGCGGTAGGCTTGAAGGAGATGTCGCTTTCGCAAAAGGCGTCGAACAGGGCCTGCACGAGATCCTCGACCGACTGGCGGCGCACCGGGAGATAGATGACCCCATCCGGGAAGGAAGCGGCAACCGGGTGATGGGCCAGGTGACTCAACAGGGCGGTCTTGCCCACCCCGGCCTGGCCATAGAAATCTACGGGCGCGCCCGGCTGGAGGTCATCACTGGCGACGCGGACCTCCGCTTCCCGGTCCAACAGGCCGGGCGTATGAAGCGGCCGCAGGAACACGGGTACCGGCCGGGGCCGCACGAGAGGTTGTTGCGCCGGCGTGGCGAGATGGACCACGCCGCCGTGTTCAGAACCAATCTGGAGGATGTAATCCCCGACGGCGACCTGCCCCTCAGCGTGTGTGCCTCCGCTCATCGCGTGCCTCCCCTCTTAGGTAGACCTACCCGTTTTCCCCGGGTGCACGGGTGTACTCACCCGTACTCACCCGCAACCTGTCAGGTCTTCTCCACATCTCCTCTACCACCGCAATGCCGGCAGGGCGAAGAAAATCACCGATATCACCCAAAAGAACGCCCACGACACCAACGCATAGCGCCAACGAGGGAACCGCAGCAGGGGCACCAGCAGGGCCGCCAATGCCACTACCCACAACGCCGGCTTGATCAGCACCTCCCGCCAGCCGACGGCGGTGCCGCCGGGCGCAAAGACCAGCCAGCGCAGGATCAGGGCACACACCACCGGCAACGCCGCCGCGATGATGCCGTCGGCCGCCCCCCAGCCCACGTGGGTGGCCTGCAGTGCCCGCCCCACCTCATCCGCGCCGAAGTGTGCGGCCACCTCGGCCAGCGCCGCCTCCTCGTCAAGTCCGCGCGCTCGCGCGTCCACCAGCGCCTCCTCCAGGTGGCTCCGCATCTCCGCCAGCAGTTCCTGCTCCTTCTCGGCGTCCAGGTCGAGTTGGGCGCGGATGCGCTCCAATAGACGGTCCACGTCAGCGTCAGCCATGGCGGATGAGTACATCCGTTACACCTCGCCAGTCACGTACAGTTCTCCCTGATCGAATCCCCGTTCCCGGTAGTATGGCCGTGTGCCGACCGCGGCAATGACGGCCAGGCGGCGGAAGCCTTCCTGCCGCGCGATGCGCTGTGCCTCGTCGAGCAACCGCGTGCCCAACCCGGCATGTTGCGCCGCCCCTTCCCGCCTGGCACCCAGCTCCAACGCCGGGCCGTAGACGTGCACCTCGCGCACGACGGCGCACCCCTCTAACTCCGCGATGGGGGGCGCAGCCTGCGGTAACGAAAGACGCAGGAATCCGGCCAACCGGCCTGCGGGGGTCACCGCGCTCAGGAAACACTCGCAGGTGCCGTCAGCCTGGTAATCCAGCCGCTCCAAGCGGAGGGTGTGTGCGTCTACGCTCAGGCCGCGCACCTCGCGGCAGCGGATGCAACGGCACGCCAGCCCGTGCTGTGCCATATAGCGCTGCACGTCCTGGCGCAGGTTCGTTTTCTTCACGCCGGCCACGACGTTGGGAGCCGGAATGTCGCGCATGAGCCGGTTGACGCGGCTGTAGGGGGGGATGAGGGCTTTGCAGTGCGCCAACACCTCCACCAACGTTTCCTCGCCGTAGGGACGGTATTCTCCCCGTCGCCAGTGCTCGTACAGGCCCGTGTTTCTCAGCAGCACGGTGGGATAGATCTTTAGCTCGTCCGGCCGCAGCCCCGGATCGTCCCACAAATGGCGAAAATCTGCCAGGTCGCTCTCGGGGGTCGCCCCCAGCAGGTTGGGCATCCAGTGCACGGCGATCTTGAAGCCGGCCAGCCGCAGCAAGCGAATCGCGCGGCGCGTGTCGGCCACGCTGTGGCCGCGCCTGTTGCGGGCCAGGATCTCCTCGTTCAGGCTCTGCACCCCCAGTTGTACCTTCGTCACGCCCAGGGTGCGCAGCCGCACCACCTCCTCGGCTGTGACGCGGTCAGGACGCGTCTCCACTACCAGCCCGACGTTGCGATGCGGGGCGCTCTCGTTGAGCTGCTGTGCCTCATCCAGTGTGCTGGCCTCGCTCCCATTCAGTGCATCCAGGCAACGGCGCACGAACCATTCCTGGTAGGCGGGCGGATAACACGACCAGGTCCCGCCCAGGATCAGCAATTCGACCTTGTCCACCTGGTGACCGATCGCGGCCATCGCCGCCACGCGGCTGGCGGTCTGCGCGTAGGGGTCGAAGTCGTGGGCGGCCGCCCGCCTCGCGCCGGGCTCGTCGGGCAGGTAACTCTTGGGCATGCGCTCGACTGTTGGGCAGAACACACACTCACCCGGGCAGGGGAAGGGCTTGGTCAGCACCGTCACCGGGGCCACGCCGGAGATGGTGCGCGTGGGCTTCGCCTGCAGCCGCCGCACCAGTTCGGGGTCGGGGAGTTGCTCCCTCTGTTCGCACAGTTGCGTGTACCCTCTCAGGACCTGATCTTTGGACAGCAGGTGCCCATCCGGCAGCGGATGCTGGCGCAGGATGCGGGCCAGTTCCTTGTCGGGAGCGGCCGTCGTCGCCGCCCCCTGTACCTCGCCCAGGATGGCGACGAGCAAGTCGCCGTGTTGCTCCAAGTCAAACGGCCCCTGGTGCGCTGCCCGCCACGCTGCATCTCCCTGCCGATCCATCCCCCTGACCTCTTTCAACTTTCCCCAAATCCCTCTGGTTCCCCCAGTTACCCCAGCCCTGCTCCCTGTCTCCTTGTCTCCTTGTCTCCTTGTCTTCTCTCACCACCCCATCGCATACCCAATGTTCCCCTTGGGCGCCACCCCTCCCAGGATGACGCCGCGCTCCTTATCGTAGCGGATGGCCATGGTCTTGCCGTTGTCCCAATCGCCGGTGATGACGACCTGGTGCCCACGCCGTTCGAGTTCGGCGATCACCTCGCGAGGAATCCGCCCCTCGGCCACGATCCATCCGGGGTCGGCGTCGCGCGGATAGAAGGAGGAAGGAAAATGCGCCGAGTGCACGGTGGGCGCGTCCAGCGCCTCCTGGAGGTTCATGCGGAAGTCCACGTAGTTGAGGAAGAACTGCAGCGTCCACTGGTCCTGGCTGTCCCCCCCCGGCGTGCCGAATACCATGAACGGTTCGCCATCCCGTGTGACCAGCGACGGGGTCAATGTGGCGCGCGGGCGCTTGTGCGGGGCCAAGGCGTTGGGTCGCTGCGGGTTGAGGTAGAACATCTGCCCCCGCGTGCCCAGCGGGAAGCCTAACCCTTCGATGACCGGCGACGACTGGATCCACCCGCCACTCGGCGTGGCCGCGACCATATTCCCTTCTCGGTCCACGGCGTCGAGGTGGGTGGTGTCCCCGGTATGTGTTCGCCCTGCGTTCCATGCGCGGCGGTTGTCCGCTGCCACATCGAAGGTCACATAGTCCGGCACCCCGCGCCCGACGTCGCCGGGGCGCAGTTCCCGCGACGCCTCAGCGCCGATGAGGCCGCGTCGCCAGGCGGCGTACTCTTGCGAAAGCAGCACCTCGAACGGCACCTCGTCGAACAGGGGGTCGCCGTAGTAGGCCTCGCGGTCGGCAAAGGCCAACTTGGCGCACTCGATCAGCGTGTGCACATAGTCCGCCGAATTGTGCCCCATACCTCTGAGGTCGAACCCTTCCAGGAGCGCCAGTTGCTGGAGAAAGACCGGCCCCTGCGTCCAGGAGGAGCACTTGTGCACGTCCAGGCCGTGATAATGGAAGGTCACCGGCTCCTCGACCGCGGCGTGCCAGTCCGCCATGTCCTCGTAGGAGAGCAGCCCGGTATGGGCGGCGCCGCTGGCGTCTTCGACCGGATGGCGGGCGATGAAACCCACGATGCGTTCGGCGATTTCCCCCTTGTAGAAAACGTCCCGTGCCGCCTCGATCCCCGCGATGCGTCCTGTGCGCCGCGCCGCTTCCTCCGCCCGGCACATCAACCTGAGGACGTGGGCGTAGTCGGGATTGCGCAGCACCTCTCCGACTTCGGGCGCGCGTCCGTCGGGGCAATAGATTGCGCCGGTGGTCGGATAGCGTTCCGTGAACTGGGGCACGCTGGCGGCGAGAAACTCGTGCAGCCCTTCGTAGACCGGGAAGCCGTTCTCGGCCAACTCGATCGCCGGCTGCAAGATTTGTGCAAACGACATCGTCCCGAACCGCGCCACGGCCACCGCCCACGTGTCCACCACCGCCGGGACGCACGCCGGCAGGTAGCCGTCGCCGGGGATCAGGTCAATGCCGGTGAGTACACCGGAATGCTCCCGGCACCACTCGATGGTGAACGCTTGCGGTGACCAGCCCATGCCGCTGACGGCGAAGGCTTTCCCTTCCTGCGCCGAATAGATCAGCACCGGCACCTCACCGCCGGTGCCGTTTTGGTGTGGCTCCAGCAGATTGAGGCAGAAGCACATCGCCGCTGCCGCGTCCACCGCGTTGCCGCCCTGTTCCATGATGCGAAAGCCCGCCGCGCTGGCGAGGTAGTGGCCCGACGTCACGACGCCGCGCCTGCCCATGATGACCGGACGAGTGGTAAAAACCGGCACGAATCCTCCCTCTGACTTTGATGGTTTGTAGTGGGTGCTAGCGCCTCCCAGTTGCCTCTTGTGCCTTACCCGGCTATAATCATCGCCGTAGCCTACACGATGGACAAAGAGACCGTCGAGAGATTGCTCGCGCTGAACCGCGCGTTCTACGCCGCCTTCGCCCGGCCCTTTGCCGCCAGCCGGTCGGTGTCCGACCCGGCCCTCACGTGCATTCTACCTTATATCCCCCAGCGCGCAAGGGTACTGGACGTGGGCTGCGGCAACGGACGGCTGGCCGTGTTGCTCGACCGGGAACGGCCCGGCGCCACCTACGTGGGTGTGGATGCGGTGCCGGAACTGGTCCAGGTGGCCTGCGCCCAGGCCGCCCGGCTGGCAACCGTCGCGGCAGAGTTCCGCCTCGCGGACGTCACCCGGCCTGGCTGGAGCCAGGGGCTACCCGCCGGCTTCGATTGTGCCATAGCCCTGGCCGTGCTCCACCACGTCCCGGGCTTCGACCTGCGCGCGCGCGTGTTGCACGACACCGCGTCCCTGCTGGCCCCCGGCGGCTGCCTGCTCCTCTCCACCTGGCAGTTTCTCGAGAGCGCACGGCTGCGGCGCAAGATCGTGGACTGGGCGGAGGTGGGCATCCCACGAGAAACGCTGGAGCCGGGGGACTACCTGCTCGACTGGCAGCGCGGGGGCCGGGGCTTGCGCTACTGCCACCTGGTGGACGAAGGGGAGATGGAACGGCTGGCCGCCGCCAGCGGCCTGCGCCTGCATGAGACCTTCCGCGCCGGTGGGCGCGCAGGGAATCTGAGCCTGTTTACCGTTCTTGGTACAAGATAAGGAGGAACAACATGAAACACTGGCCTTGTTGCCACCGTAGCAGCGGTATGTTCTTGCTGCTTGCCTCTTGCATCCTGCTGCTTCTTCTGGGAACGGGTCGCGGGTGGGTACACCCAACCGCCCTGGCCCAGACCATCCGCATCATCTTCTTGCATCACTCCTGCGGTCAGAACCTGATCGAACAGGGCGGCGTGCGTGAGGGGCTGACCGCCCTGGGCTACGAATTCTACGACCACGGCTACAACGGGGACGGATTGCGCCTGGCCGACGGCTCCTACAGCGGTATGAACTTTGATGTGCCAGGCGACAACACCGACCCCGACGGCCTGGCCGCCATCTTCGCCCAGCCGTTCCACGACTCGCCCGACAACACCTTCAGCCACCTGATGCAGTACGACGTCATTGCCTTCAAGTCCTGCTTCCCCACCAGCAACATTGGCTCCGACGAACAGTTGGCCGAGTACAAGTCCTACTATCTCGCCATGCGTGACCGCATGGACGAGTACCCGGACAAGGTCTTCATCGCTGTCACCCAGCCGCCCCAGGTGCCCGCCAACAGCAACCCGGAGGAGGGGGCGCGGGCGCGCGCCTTCGCAGACTGGTTGCAGTCGGGCGAGTACCTGGCAGGCCACCCCAACGTCTTCGTCTTCGACTTCTTCGGCTACCTGGCGGGCGACGACAACTTCCTGCGCCCCGAATACCGCGTGGACGAGTACGACGGGCACCCCAACGAAGAAGCCAACCGCACCATCGGCCCTCTCTTTGTGGCGTTCGTGGACCAGGCCATCCAGAGTGCCGGTGCCGAAGGAGCCCGCCCTGAGCCTGCCGCACCAACCTCTCCTGCGGCCGAGCCGACCTCGCCGCCGGTCATTGTTATGCCGCTGGTCACCGCCGGCCTGCTTGACGACTTTGAAGCCAGCGAAGGTCTGTGGGGGGCCAGCGCCGACGAGGAGGGGTCCACCCTCGAGTGTGGGCCGGACGTGGAGATGGCCCACGGTGGGGCGACCTCTCTGCGCATGGACTACACCCTGGTACCCAATGGGTGGGGCTCCTGCGGGCAGTATTTCGAGTCGGCCCAGGACTGGCGTGATGGCGATGGGCTTTCCCTGTGGCTCCACTCGGGTGAGGAAGGGCAATGGGGTACGCTCGAGCTGTTTGCGGGCGACCCTGCCGCACCAACTCCCTTCGAGGTGGTTTTCGAGACGACGGCAGAGAGCACAGAGGGTTGGACCCAACTCACATTCCCGTGGACGGATTTTGTGCGGGCGGAGTGGGCAGACGAGGGCGGGCTGGCCGAGTTGGACCCGGGCCAGATCACCGGCTTCGCGTTCAGCCTCGGCGCGGGCGAAGAGCGCAGGGAAGGCAGCGTGTGGGTAGACGACGTCGGCCTGGCCACCGGTGAGGAACCGCCTTCTTCCGGCCCCGCTGCGTCCCCAACGTCAGTCCCCATTGCTCCACCCACAGCAGAGCCCGTCGCTTCGGAGGAGCCTGGTGAGGAGGACAAGCCGGGGGGCGGCATCTGCCCCTTTGCCCCGGTCGCACTTCCGCTGGGGGCGCTCGGCCTGCTGCTGGCCAGGCGACGAAGAGAATAGCGCGTGGCGCGAAACGCAATGGACGCCCCGCTTCAGCGGGGATTTCCCGGCTGAAGCCGGGCCCCCAGCCGCCGATGGCGGACGCCCTGCTTCAGCGGGGATCTCCCGGCTGAAGCAGGGCCTCCAGAGTGGGCCGCCCGTCCCAGTTCCTTGCTCATTCATTCCCGCGTGGTATAATCTCGTCCACCATGTCCGACCACCCGACCCCTGGTTTCACGCCCCGGCAGCGTGCCACCGTCCTCCTGATGGTCATCGCGGTCATCGTCGTTTTCGCCATGCTGGCCGGCCTGATCGTGACCTCCATGCGGAGCCTGGAGGGCACACCTCCTGCTGTGTCCCAGCCTTTCGTTTCGCAGCCTCCTACCCCGAACTTCACCCCATCGCCTGTGCCCTCTCCGGTGTCCGAAGAGGGCATCTGGTCCCAGGTGCAGGCCGCCCGCCTGTTCGACCAGATCGCCCGTCAGGTGGAGACCCTGCGCGGCCTCTCGCCCCGCACCGGCGTCCCGCTCAGTTTCCTCGACCAGGGCGAGATGGCGGCCCTCCTCCGCCAGTTATACACCAGCGGCGATCCACAGGCTCAGGTGGCGCCTTACACCGCGCTGGGATTGCTGCCCGCTGTGCCTATCTCCATCCGTCCCCATCAGGTGGCGGGTGTCTACGTGCCCGATCAGGAGCAGCTCTACGTCGCTACCGGCCAGGAGGGCAGTACCGACGACCAGGCGCTATTGGCGCATACCTACGTGCACGCCCTGCAGGACCAGCACTTTGATCTGGGGGGGACGGATGCGCGCGCCAACACTACCGACGCACGCCTGGCCGTCCAGGCGTTGGTAGAAGGGGATGCCATGCTCTTGACCGCCCTCTACCGCTACGAAGACCTGGCCGCGGTTGACTGGGACCACCTGGTGGAGTTGATCGTGCAGGCGGAGAGACCCGGCTACGGGGATGAACTGGAGCGCAGCCCGGCCTGGGCCCGCCTGCAACGCTTCCCGTACGCGGAAGGCCGCCAGTTCGCCGAGGTGCTCTTCCAGGCGGATGGGTGGGGGGCCATCAACCGGGCCTACACCGATCCACCCCGTTCGAGCGAGCAGGTCCTCCACCCCGAACGCTACCTGCAAGAGCAGGACAGTCCCACCTCCGTCGTGGTGCCTGACCTCAGCGCCGTGCTGGGGGAGGACTGGACGATGCGGCTCCAGGATACGTTGGGCGAATTCGTCGCCGGCCTGTACCTCGGCACGCTGCTGCCGGAGCAGGCGGCCCGGCAGGCGGCCGACGGGTGGGACGGTGACACCTTCGTCCTCTGGGAGCACGCCGACGGCAGCCGGGTCTCGGCCTGGCGCACGATCTGGGACTCTACCGCCGAGGCGGCCGAGTTTGAACGGGCCTTCGTCGCCTGGATCCCCCAGCGTTATCTGCCTGCCCGGCCCCTGGATCCGCCCCGGAACCTCGTCGGCCAGTGGTGGGAGACCGGCGCAGGGGCCGTGTGCGTCTACCGTGTGGCGCGCTACGTGACCGTTGTGCACGCCCCTGGCCTCAACGCGCTGGCCAACGTCGTGGAGGTATTGCCCTGAACTGGGCTGAAACGTGAAACGTGAAACGTTGCTGAAACGCATACTGTTCACCGTCCTTGGCCTGGGGATCGCTGCAGTCGTATTCCTGGGAGGCTGGCGGCTGTGGATCGAACAGAAGGCCCGCGATCGCATCTACACCCGTGTCGAGGACGTCCCCCCGCGCCCCGTCGCCATCGTCCTGGGCGCTGGCCTGTGGCCCGATGGTTCCCTCACCCCCATCCTGGCCGATCGCGTCGCGACCGCCGCGGACCTCTACCATGCCGGGATCGTGGGTAAGTTGCTGTGCACGGGCGACAACCGCTTCGTAAACTACAACGAGCCGCAGGCCATGCTCGAGTACGCCGTCCGGCTGGGTGTGCCGCAGGAATCAATCGTGCTCGACTATGCCGGCCGGCGCACCTACGATAGCTGCTATCGTGCCCGGGCGATCTTTGGCGTAGACCGGGCGGTGCTCGTCACCCAGCGCTTTCACGCTCCCCGTGCACTCTACCTCTGTAATGCGCTGGGTGTAGATGCCATAGCCATCCTCGCCGACCGGCAGAACTATACCAACCGGCGCGTTGTGTGGGAGGCACGCGAATACCTGGCGCTGGCGCTGGCCTGGTGGGACGTGACCGTGCGCCGGCCGGTGCCTGTCCTCGGTGAGCCGCTGCCGATCCTGGAAGCGGAAGAGTAGCGCGGAGACGCGCTCACCGCGGGGCGAGATGCCATCTTGCCCTCCTCGTCGTTCTGCTCTACTGAAACATTCCCGTAACGTAAGTGAAACGTTGGAATTAGCGATTCCAGCCTATACTGTGGTTGAGCGTACGAAGTGGGCGGGTCCCGACGGCACATTGCCGGACACGAGCGGCGGGCCTGGCAGAGAAGGGATAGGAACCGGGACCATGGTTGCGGGAGATTGGGTGGAGCGAGAGCGAAACGGGCGGCCAGCGCCAGAAATGGTCCATCGCTGTGATGATGAACTAGACCAACTGAAGGCGGCCTTTCTTGGGGTGGTGACGCACGAACTCTTGACCCCCTTTGCCAGTGTTGGTCTGGCGTTGCAGGTCCTGCAGCGTGAGACCGGGAATCTGCGGCCCGACCAACAGGAGGCGCTGGACAGTCTGGTGATGGAGATCGCCGGTCTGCGCCGGCTCGTGACCGGGGTGGTCAAGTTTGCCGAACTGGTAGGCAAGCGCCGCCAGCCGCAGCGGGCAATTGTCTCGCTCAGCCAGGTCATCCCGTGGGCAGTACAGCCGGCGGCGGCGTTGGCCCAGGCGCGGGACGTGGAGTTCCAGGTTGACGTGCCTCCCTACCTGGCCAGGGTCTACGCCGATCCGGAACTGCTGGGCGAAGCGATTTTCCAGATGTCTCACAACGCGGTCAAATTCAACCTGCCCGGAGGGCAGGTCCAGGTGCGAGCCTTGGAATCGGATGGCAGGGTCGTCATCGAAGTGGCGGACACCGGAGTGGGCCTGACCCCCGAGCGGATGGCGCTGTTGGGGCAGCCGTTCGAGCAGAACGCCGACGCCCTGCGGCGCGGGCAGGAGGGGCTGGGCGTCGGGTGGGCCTTCGTGCGTTACGTGGCCGAGGCTCACGGAGGCTGGACGCACGTCGCCAGCCTGGGCCCGGGCCAGGGCAGCACCTTCTCCCTGGTCATGCCCGTCGTTACCTCAACACGGCGATCGGGTGTCGTTTGTGGCAGGCGTGCCAGGGAGTAGGGGCGGAGGGCTCGCAGGTTGTCAATTGGAAAAATCGTGGTAGAATACAACTACCAGGTTGCATGACTGGTGGTTGCCCTGGGGGATCGTCTAATGGTAGGACAGCGGACTCTGGATCCGTATGTCGAGGTTCGAATCCTCGTCCCCCAGCCTGAACCAGAAATAAACCAGGTTTCGCCGTCTCGCTTACCGGAGAAACCTGGTTTCTTTTGTTTGAGCGCGGGGCTTCTGTGCCCCGCGCTCGTCGTGTAAACCGATTCCGCAGTCCCCTGCTTCAGCGACCGCCCTGTGGGCTGGACTGCTGGCCCTCCGGCTGGCCCTGTTGCGTCTGCTCCTGATTCTGCTCCTGGGTCTGCTGCTGTTCCTGCTGCTGGCCCTCTGGCTGGCCCTCCGGCTGGCCTTGTTGCGTCTGCTCCTGATTCTGCTCCTGGGTCTGCTGCTGTTCCTGCTGCTGACCCTCTGGCTGACCCTGCTGCGGATCCTGTTGCTGGTCGCGATCCTGCTCCTGGTCTTGCTGGCGGTCCTGATCCTGTTGCTGGTCCCGATCCTGTTCTTGGTCCTGCTGCCGGTCCTGATCCTGCTGCGGATCACACTCCTGACCCTGCTCTCCGTCGCAGTCCTGATCCTGTTGCTGGTCCCGATCCTGTTCCTGGTCTTGCTGGCGGTCCTGATCCTGATCCTGCTGCGGCTCACACTCCTGACCCTGCTCCCCGTCGCAGTCCTGTTCCCGGTCGCGGTCCCGTTGCTGCTCCCCCTGGGGCAGACCCGTCTCATTCTGGCCTGGCTCGCCAGGTCCTGAGGGGCCTTCTCCGTTACTCTGCGGCCCGGGGATAGAGGGCTGCGGCGGCATCACGTCCTCTGGCATCCCCTCCCGGTGCTGGTAGCGCGCGCGGAACGTCTGCGGGTCGTCCAGGCCGGCCCTGGCCTCCTCGTGCGCCTGCTGGCAGATGCGCTCGGCTTCCTCCAGTTGGGCCTGGTTCTGCTCCTGGGCCCTCGCCCGCAGTTGTTCCAATGCCTGCGCCTGCGCCTGGGTGCGCTGCATGATCCGTTCCAGCAAGCCGGGCATCTCTTCGTCTGAGGCCCGGGCTGCCTGGTTCATGGCCTGCGAGACGTGCTGTTCCATCCGTGTCACGACCGTCTCCGGCACCTGCCGCTCTCGCCCAACCATGGCCCTGATCTCTGCCACTCGTTGGTCGGCGAACTGCAAAGCCAGGGCCACCTGGTCTGCGGGAGCGGAGGCCAGCGCCATGCGCACGTCCTCACTGGTCAGTTTCACCGGGTAGAGGACGTCGCCGGGAATGCTGCCGCTGGCGGCCACGGCGGCTCCTCCGCCGACGGCCGATAGGCTGACCACGACGGCCAGTACGGCGCTGACGATCTTGGTGGCAAACATGAGTTGCATCTTGGGTTTCCTTTCTGTGTTGTGTGATAACGTTCTGGTTGCCGGCGCCTGTACCCGCTGCTGGGCGGCGGTTTCCAGCAAGCGTCTGCGGCCTGCTGCCAGCCCGCGTGGCGGTGCTGGGACATCGGCATACATCTGGCTCGTCGCCAGGGCGACCTGGAGCAACGGGCGCAGGCGATCGGCGTGCTGGGGGTAGTGTGCCAGCACGGCCTCGGCATCCCCCGTGCGAGCGACCTCCTGGAGGCAACGCTCGAGCAGTTGTTCATAGGGTTGTACTTTCATCGTTCTATCCTCGTTCCAGGATACGGCGCAGGGCGGCCAACGCCCGGTGTTGGAGCGCTTCGACCGCGCTGACACTCTTGCCTATGACGTCGCCGGCCTCCGGCGCACTGAGTTGCTGGCCGAACCGGAGCGCCAGCACCTGCTGTTGCTCCGGCGTGAGCAGCCTGATGGCGGACCGCAGTCGCTGGCGGGAGAGCCGTTCTGCGACCGCAGAGTCCAGGTCCTTCTGGTCCGCCACCAGTTGCTCGTCCAGTTCGAGCAGCGGCGCCGCCGGTTGCTTGCGGTAGTGGTCCACCACCAGGTTGTGCGCGATGCGATAGAGCCATCCCTGGAAAGAGGTTTTCCACAGCCGGTTCGCCCGGATCGCCTGTAACATGCGCACAAACACCTCGCTGGTGAGATCTTCCGCCAACTGGGCGTCCTGAACGCGCCTGTAAAGGTACGCATAGATCGGCGAGGCGTACTCGTCGTAGAGTTGCCCCAGCGCATCCTCGTCGAACGCTTGCGCTCGTTCCAGTAAAGTCTGTTCGTTCGTCACGTGACGTTGCTCTCCCACCCTATATGACGTAAAATAGCCCCAAACCTTGCGGGTTGGCGGGCCTGAATCTTGCGTTTGTCTGAGACCAGTATACCGCACCCTGGCCCATCCGGCCAGAAGAGGATCCCGTTATGACGCGAACCTGGGGCCCCAGGCTCCTCATCCTGTTCTTGCTGATCGTTTTCGGCGCAGCCGTGGTCCGCCACGCCTGGCTGTGCGACGATGCTTACATCACGTTCAGGACCGTGGACAATTTCGTCAACGGCTACGGGCTGACCTGGAACGTGGACGAGCGGGTGCAGGTCTATACGCACCCGTTGTGGATGATGTTGTTGTCGGCCGTATACGTGCTCACGCGGGAGGCCTTCTTCTCCAGCCAGGTGCTGTCCATCGCCATCTCGCTGCTGGCCGTGGCTGTGCTGGCCACGCGGGTGGCCGCTTCTCCGGCCGCTGCCTGGTTGGGGGTCGCGGTCCTCGCCGCGTCGAAAGCCTTCGTGGACTATGCCACGTCGGGGCTGGAGAACCCTCTCACCCATGTGATCCTGGTGGCCTTCTTCCTCGTCTACCTGAAATCTGAAACCAGCCCGCAGACGCTGTTCCTCCTGGCGCTGCTGGCCGCGTTGGGCATGCTGAACCGGCTGGACGCCGGGCTGCTGCTTCTGCCGGCGCTCGTGGCTGCGTGGGCCAGGTCGCGCCAGGTCAAGGGGCTGGTGGCGGTGATGGCGGGGTTCGTGCCGCTTATCCTGTGGGAGACCTTTTCGTTTTTCTACTACGGTGCCCTCCTCCCGAATACGGCGTTGGCCAAGCTGAACTTTGGGCTGATCGGCCGCCAGAAACTGGTGGAGCAGGGCCTGCACTACCTGTCGGATTCCATCGAGGCAGACCCTGTGACCCTTGTGGTCATCGGGGCCGGCCTCGGCTTGCCGCTGGTCAGGAAAGCGTGGCGGGCGCTCCCCATTGCCGCCGGGATGGTCTTATATCTGTGCTACATCGTCCGCATCGGGGGGGACTTTATGAGCGGCCGTTTTCTGACCGCACCCCTGGTGGCCGCTGTGGCGATCCTGGTCAGCGACGCGGTGCGCCTGCGCGACAGAATCTACCTGGCCTCTTTCGTGCCGCTGGTCGTGCTCGCCCTGACGGCGCCGTATTCCCCGCTCCTGGCGTCGCCCGAGCGCAGCGCTGACGTCCCTCCTGAGCGATGGATCAACCTTTACGGCATCGCGGACGAACGCGCGTACTACTACCCTCACACGGGGCTTCTCGTCGCATTCGAGCGCGCCGGCTTGCCAGACCACGAGTGGGCGATGGCGGGGCGCTCAGCCCGGCTGAGGGGCCCTGCCATCGTTCAAGACATGTCCATCGGCTTCCTCGGCTATTTCGCCGGGCCACGCGTCCACGTGGTGGACCAGTTGGGACTGGCGGACCCGCTGCTGGCGCGGTTGCCACCTGCGGATCCTGATTGGCGCATTGGCCACTTCCTGCGCACGGTGCCGGATGGATACGTCGAGACGTTGTCCAGCGGGGAGAACAGGATCGAGGACGAGAATCTGGCCGCCTACTACGACGTACTGGCGCGCGTGACTCGCGGCGACCTGTTCGACGTGGGCCGGCTGGTCGAGGTCTGGAAACTGAACGCCGGGGTGTACGACCACTACCTGGATGCGTACGCCTATTTCCGCGGTCAGACGTTCACCCGGCGATTGCTCGTGACCAACCCGACGGACAACCCGTGTGTCGCCGTGTACGTGGCGAACGGCGAAGCGACCGCAGCGATGCTGCTCGACGACGCCTCGCAGCGGGGAGAGGCGTACACGGTCCAATGGGCGATTGCCGCGGACGGTGTGCGGTTCGAAGGCCCCCACGTACGGCACCTTTCGTCCATCCATGCCCTGTCCGACAGTGAGCCGCTGAACGTCGGCGTCTACTTTAGCCGGAACCCGGATGCTCCCCCGCGTGCCACGTTCGAGCGCCGGTTCTGGTTTCGTATTGAGGAGGGCCGGCGGCTCGTCGTCGTCCTTCCTGGCATGGAGTGGCGAAACCTCTACGGCCACCAGGACGCCTGGTTCCCGGCGGACATCGGCGACGTAGTGAGAGACGCACCATGAGAGGATGGGTTCGTAGTGGCGGCTTTAGTCGCTCCTGATGAGTCCGTAGTGGCGACTTCAGTCGCTCCTGCCGGCTCGACAACGACTGAAGTCGTTACTACGAATCAACGAGGCTTGAGTTTGACATCTATCCTTGAGCGGCGTATACTGATTTGAGAGCGGCCCAGACAAGTTTGGGCATCCGCATGCCTCAAGAGGAGCGAAGCCGTGGCCCCAGAGAGATTCAAACTGGTCTCCGCCGTCCACCTCTTCCTCATCCGTGACGGCCAAATCCTCTTGCTGCGTCGGTTCAACACCGGCTATGAGGACGGCAACTATAGTGTCGTCGCCGGCCACCTGGACGGAGACGAACAGGTCAAGGCGGCGGCGATCCGCGAAGCGCGGGAGGAAGTGGGGATCGAAATTGCACCCCAGGACCTGCAGGTGGTCGGCGTGATGCACCGCAAGTCCAATGACGAGCGGGTTGACTTTTTCCTCACGGTAACCTCGTGGGCCGGGGAGATCGCTAATAGGGAGCCCGACAAGTGCGACCAACTGGCGTGGTTCGACGTGGACGACCTGCCTGGCAACGTGATCCCCTACGTGCGCCGGGCGCTCGACAATTACCGGCAGGGCAGGTGGTTCGACAGTTTCGGATGGCCGCACGTCGAGACGGACGAGCAAACGCATAAGGAGGTTGCAAGATGAGAGATGATCAGGCACAGAGAGTCTGGAGCATAAACACCGGCGCGCCGCTCCAGGCAGTCGTGGATGACCCGGCATGTCCGCCGCTCCTGCGCCAGGCGCTCGCCGGTGTGCTCTCCTGGCAGGCGCGTAACGAGACCCCGGTATGGCGCACGCTGGCCGCGCCGCGCCTCGCGCCGCAGTGGGCGGCGAGCCTCCTGGCGCTGGGGACCACGCTCGTGGTGGATGGCGAGGAAGTGCCGTTGGCCGTGGGGGCGCGCTTTCCCCGTCCCGCCAGGAGAGCGGGGCAGGCTTCCCACGCCTTGCACGTCAGGGTGGGGGGGCTCCGCTGGGGCGAAGCCCACGTCGCCCGCACGCCTGCCGACGAGCCGATCGTGGCGGCGGTCGCCGTAGTGGAGATGGCAGGGAACGTCGTGCAGGCGGCCCGCGTCGCGCTCACCGGCGTGTGGCCGGAGCCGGTCCGCCTGGCTCAGGCTGCGGCCCAATTGGCGGGCGCTCCGTTGGACGACGAGCGCATCCGGGCGGTGGCGGCGGCAGTGGAGCAGGAAGTCGCACCCAAGGGGGACTTTCTGGGTGGCCGTGAGTACCGCCGGGCCATGGCGGGTGTGCTGACCCGCCGGGCGCTCGAAGCGGCCCGTCATTCTGAGCGCAGCGAAGAATCTCGAAGCGAAGAATCTCCAGGAGGTGGACCATGAGTAGCCGAAGGACCCTTCCCATCACGTTGACGATCAACGGCGAGCAGAAAACGCTGGCCGTGGGCCGCACAGAGACGCTGCTCGACGCACTGCGCCGTGCCTCCTACACCGGCGTCAAGTACGGCTGCGGGATGGGCGATTGCGGCTCCTGCACCGTGCTCCTGAATGGGCAGCCCGTGCACAGTTGCCAACTTCACGCCGCCGCCGCCGCCGGCCACACCATAACCACCATCGAAGCACTGAGTCCAATCTCCAACCTCCAACTTCCAACTTCCAACCTTCATCCTATTCAGCAGGCCTTCATCGAGTCCGGCGCCATCCAGTGCGGCTACTGCACGCCGGCCCAGATCCTCACCGCCAAGGCGCTCCTCGACCGCAGCCCCGACCCCAGCGAGGCCGAAATCCGCGAGGCCATGTCGGGCGTCCTGTGCCGCTGCACCGGCTACGTCAAGATCGTGCAGGCGATCAAACGGGCTGCCGTGCTCTTGCGTGGAGCGAGGTGGCAGCCTGCCCTGCTGCCCGTCGAGGTAACGCTGGCCCCGGACCGCTCACCTGCCGACGTCCTCGACCGGTATTATCACACCGTTGAGGACGACACCCCTCTGCCGCCGCTCGTCATCTCCCCACCGGAGATGGAGCCACTGCGCGTCGTTGGCCGGCCGGAGCCCAAAGTGGACGGCGTCAAACTGGCGGCGGGCCGCCCCGCCTTCACCGACGACGTCAAACTGGAGGGGATGCTGGTTGGCGCGCTCCTCACCAGCCCGCACGCCCACGCCCGTATCAAGCGCATTGACGCCAGCCGGGCGCGGGCGCTGCCGGGCGTCCACGCCGTCCTCACTCACCAGGACCTCCCTCGCGTCAAGTACGCCTCCGGCGGGCAGAGTTACCCCCAGCCGCCGCCCTACGACCAGGTCAGCCTGGACGACAAGGTGCGCCACGTGGGAGACCGGGTGGTAGTCGTCGCGGCCGAGACGCCGGAACTGGCCCAGCGGGCGCTGGGATTGATCGAGGTGGAGTACGAGGTGCTGCCCCACGTCCTGGACCCCGAGGCGGCCATGCGGGAGGGCGCGCCGGTCATCCACGACGAACCGGACACCGAGTCCATCTACGACCCGCAGCGTAACGTCGTCCACCACATCGTGGCCGAGGGCGGCGACCGGGAGGCCCAGTGGGCCAAGGCGGATCACGTCTTCGAGGGCACCTACCGAACCTCGCAGCAACAGCACACGAACATTGAGCCGCACGCCTGCATTACCTACTGGGACGAGGATGGGCGGCTGGTGGTTCGCACCAGCACCCAGGTGCCCTTCCACGTCCGGCGTATCATCGCGCCGCTGGTGGGGCTGCCGGTCAAACGGATTCGCGTGATCAAGCCGCGCATCGGCGGGGGCTTTGGCAACAAGCAGGAGATGCTCCTGGAGGATCTGTGCGCCCACCTGACCATTGCCACGGGCCGGCCGGTGCGCATGGTGTACACCCGCCAGCAGGAATTCACCAGTTCCCGCAGCCGCCACCCCCAGATCATGCGCTACAAGATCGGCGTGACCAGGGATATGGAGGTGGTCGCCACCGAACTGTACCTGATCGGCGACACGGGCGCCTACGGCACGCACGGTCTGACGGTGCAGATGGTGGGCGGGCAGAAGGGGCTGACGCTCTACAACGCCCCCTACTCGAAATTCGTGTGTGACGTGGTCTACACCAACAAGCCCACGCCGGGCGCTTTCCGGGGCTACGGTGCCATGCAGTGCTTCTTTGGCCTCGAGACGCTCATGTCCGAGATCGCCGACCGCATGGGCTGGGACGTGGTCGAGTTCAAGCGCAAGAACTGGATCAAGTTGGGTGACGAACTGCTGCTCGCCAAGGCGCTGGGCGAGGGGCGGGAGGGGTTCGAGCAACGTATCCGTTCCAGCGGGCTGGAGCAGTGCGTGCAGGTGGGGTTGGAGGCCATGGACTGGTACGGCAAGCGCGGCAACGAGGCCTGGAGACAGGGAGACAAGGAGACAAGGAGACAAGGAGACAGGGGGACAAGGGGACAAGGGGTGTCCGAACAACCTGGTTCCTCTGTCCGGCGGGGGATTGGGATGGCGGTGATGCTGCACGGGAGCGGCATCGCCGGGCTGGACATGGCTGCCGCCACGATCAAGATGAACGACGACGGCTCCTTCAACCTCCACATCGGTGCGACCGACCTGGGCACCGGCTCCGACACGATCCTGGCCCAGATGGCGGCCGAGGTCCTGGGCGCGCCGGTCGAGGACGTGATCGTCTATTCCTCGGACACCGACTTCACTCCCTTCGACAAGGGGGCCTACGCCTCCAGCACGACCTACATCAGCGGCGGCGCGGTGCGCAAGGCGGCGCTCCAGGTGGCCGAGCAGATCAAAGAACACGCCGCGCGCATGCTGGGCTTCAACTACCCCCCTCCCTCCCAGGGAGGGGCAGGGGGAGGGTGGGAATTGCGTGATCGCAAGGTCTTCGCACCTGACGGCACCTTCCTCACCCTGGCCCAGGTCGCATTGAGCAGCCTGCACCAGCAGGACCAGCACCAGATCGTCGCCAGTGCCTCCCACGTGAGTTACGAGTGCCCCCCACCGTTCGCGGCCCAGTTCGTGGAGGCCACGGTGGACACCGAGACGGGGCAGGTCACGGTCGAGCGGGTGCTGATGGCCGTGGACGCCGGGCGGGTGATCAACCCCGTCACCGCTTCCGGGCAGGTGGAAGGGGGGATCGCGCAGGCGCTGGGCTTCGCCCACTGCGAGGAGATGGTCTACGACGAGCGGGGCCGGCTGGTCAACGCGCGCCTGGGGCCGTACCACGTCTACAAGTCGAACGAGATGCCGAAGATGGAGGTCATCTTTGTGCAGACGGAGGAGCCGACGGGGCCGTTCGGGGCCAAGTCGGTGGCCGAGATCCCCATGGACGGCATCGCCCCGGCGCTGGCAGATGCGATCCACGACGCAACGGGGGTGTGGATACGGGAGGTGCCGTTCACGCCGGAGCGGGTGTGGCGGGCGTTGAGGGGGGAGTAGAACACGGATTGGCAGGATTGGCGGATTGTAGTATATGCGGGGTGGGTTCGTAGTGGCGACTTCGGTCGCATCTTCCGCCGTGTGAGCAAGCAGTCGCCTTCTCGCCAAGTCGCTTGAGGAGGCGAAGATGAGACTGAAAGTGGATAAAGAAAACGACTACCGCGTTGCCTGCATGTGAGGAGTCCGCATGACTGACGGTCACGACGTATCCCCGTCCCAGGTCTCCGCCTGGGGCCAACAAGGCATCGCCATCGGCGGCCACGTCACCAGCAGTGTCGTCGTCGCCGGCCCCGTCCACGTCCACTGGACGGCGGCCACCGCCCCGACCCGTCCCGAGTTCAAACGCTACCTGCGCATGCTGGCGGTAGTTGCCGCGCCGGTGGTGGGCTTGACGGTGAACGACCCGCCGCCGGCCCCCCTCGACCTGTGGGGCGAATGGCAGCGCCTGGAGCAAGCCATCCGCAGTGCCTGGGACAGGGTGAAGGGCCAGGGTGCACCGTGGGCCGTCGTCCGCCTCAATCCGCCGACCCGCGACGCCCTGGCCGATGCGCTGGCCGCTGGCACCATGGACGCGGCCTACCAGGTCGTCCACCTGAGCGGCCACGGCTCCCCCGACGGCCTGGCCCTGGAGGATGAGTGGGGGCGCACCGACTTTGTGACGGGCGATGAACTGGTGGCCCTCTTGCGCGGCCGTCCGGTGCGGCTGGTGGTCCTCAACGCCTGCCAGAGCGAGCCCATCGCCCGCCGCCTGCGCGGGGAGGCGGGCGTGCCCGCCGTCATCGCGGTGACGGATACGTTGTTCGACGACGAGGCCAGCCTGCTCACCGCGCGCCTCTACGCCTGGCTGGCGCGGGGGCGCTCCGTGGCCGAAGCCTTTGCCGAAGTCCGCTCCGCCCTGCGCTACGCTTACGAGCACGGTGAACTCCCGATCCCACGCGACCAGGCTGCCGATCCCGCAGCCTACGTCGCCCAACGGCTGGCGGTGCCCGTCCTCCTGGGCGACGCCCGCCTGGAACTGCCGCCGGAGGAGGAGCGGGCCGCGGAGCCGTTCGTCACCCTGGCCGAGCCACCGTCGCGGGGAGTGGAACTGGGCCTGGTCGAGGGCTTCGTGGGCCGGGGGGCGGAACTGGTACAGATCGCCCGCTGGCTGCGCGAGCGCCCCTCGCCGGTCATCGCGCTGAGCGGCCTGGGCGGCATCGGCAAGAGCGCGCTGGCCGCCATGGCGACGTTGCGCGGCTCGTGGCGCTTCCGAGCCGTGGTGTCCCTTTCCGCCCGCAACAATCCCCACGTAAGCCCGGACGACCTGGTGCCGCCGCTGGACGGCGCTCTGGGCAGGGACGGCGCCCTGGCCTCGGCCCCCACCGGGGAAGAGCGGCTGGCGTGGGCCATCGAGGCCCTCAACCAGGTGCCGACACTGCTCGTGTTGGACAACCTGGAAGACCTGGCCGCACCGGCGACCCGCGCCTGGGCCGAGTTCCTGGGCCGCCTGGACCCCCGCCAGGGGTCGGTGGCGGTCCTCACGCTGCGCCCGGTGGTCAAGCACCCCCTGACCGACCTGGCCGGGCCAGCCCACCTGTCGCCGGAGCGGCTGGGGGAGCCGGATGCCCTGCGCCTGTTGGCCGATGGCCTGGAGGCTCGCCGCCGATGGGACAAAGTGCCGTACGTGAGGAAACTGACTCTGGCCCAACAGCAACGGCTGCAGGACCTGGCCCGCCGGGCGTACCTGACCTGGCTACCTATGGGACGCCTGGCCGCCCTGGATGAACTGGCGGAGCGGGCGGGCCGCCACCCGCTGGCCTTGAGACTGGCCCTGGGCAACCTGGAATACCGCCACGTGACCTGGGCCAAGGCGCTGGCCAACGTGAGCGACCTGCGCGGGCGGGACTGGGAGGCCCAGGCCGAAGCGATGGTCGGTCGCATGGTGGCCGACCTGGCCCAGGCCGACCCCGAGGCGGTGGCCCTGCTCCAGGCATTGCTGGCCTTTCAGAGCGGGGCCACGTACGAGGCGCTGCGGGCGGTAGCGGCACCTGGCACCGATGAGGCTGTCTTCGACGACCGGCTGCGGGCGGCGCTCGACAGTTCGCTGCTGGAAGCACGCGGCTCCGGCGAGGCCGCGCGCTACGACCTGCACCCGCTCACGCACGCCTACCTGAAGCGGCAACATCCCCCCGCTCCGGCAACGCTGGCAAAACTCCGCCGCCGCCACGCGGGCTATTTCGTGGGGTGGGCCGGGCGACACAAGCGGGACTTTGACGCGCTGGAAGTGGAACTGCCGAACCTGCGGGCCGGCTTTGCCTTCGTCACAGCCGAGGCGACGCGGGACGAGCCGATGGTGCGGGACTACGGCTCCGCATTGTTCAAGATGTTCCACACCCGTTGCTACTGGGACGACGTGCTGGCCTGGATGGGCGGGGCTGCCCGTGCCTGTGAAGCACTACACGACCGGGCAATGCTGGCAGTGGCGCACAACAACATCGGGATGATCCACTACGCGCGTGGGGAGTACGAGGCGGCGCTGGCGATGTTCCAGCAGGTCGCGCCGGTGCTGGAAGAGATCGGCGACCGGGCCATGCTGGCGACGGTGCACAACAACATCGGGAATGTCTACTACGCGCAAGGGAACTACGAGGCGGCGCTGGCGATGCTCCAGAAGGCCGCGCCGGTGCTGGAAGAGATCGGCGACCGGGCCACGCTGGCGACGGTGTATAACAACATCGGGGTGATCCGCCATGCCCGTGGGGAGTATGAGGCGGCGCTGGCGATGTTCCAGCAGGTCGCGCCGGTGCTGGAAGAGATCGGCGACCGGGCGGCACTGGCGGGGGTGTACAACAACATCGGGATGATCCAACACGCCCGTGGGGAGTACGAGGCGGCGCTGGCGATGTTCCAGCAGGCCGCGCCGGTGCTGGAAGAGATCGGTGACCGGGCCACGCTGGCAGCAGTGCACAACAACATCGGAGAGGTCTACCGTGTTCGTGGGGATTATGAGGCGGCGCTGGCAATGTACCAACAGGCCGCACCGGTGCTGGAGGAGATCGGCGACCGGGCAGCGCTGGCGGGGGTGGCAGCAGATCTTGGCCTGCTCTACCTGCAACTTGGCGACGCCGTGCAGGCCGAGGCCCATCTGCGCTGCAGTGTGACTTTGTACGATGAATTGGGGCTGGAAAGGGATAGGGCCCAAACTACACGGCAGGTGTTGCAGATGGGACTGGACCAGGGGTGGAGCGCTGTCTGCCAGTTGCTGTTGCCGCTCCTGGCAGCGCAGAGGGCTGCACCGGGACCTTCCGCGCTGCCCAGTGTAGGCTCCAGTAGCCCGAAGGGAGAATCGCTGAAGCGCTGAGGGAAATGAGGCCACACGGGGGTCGGAAGCGTAGTCCATGGCCGGTAAGGATGATCCAGACGAATATCTACGAGGGGAGGCTCTGACGCTGGGCGCCGATTACTTCGGTGTGGCGGATCTCTCCGCGGCCAGGGAGGCAGTTCACGAGCAGGGCGGGGACATGCTGGCCCAGTTCCCCCGGGCCGTTTTGGTGGGCGTCATGATGCCCTCGGCCATCGTGGACCAACTCTCCCGCCACACCGACAGGCGAGTGGCGTTGGCGTACCGCAGTCATAGTTACGAGATCCTCAACCGCCGCCTGGACGAGATCGCCTCGCGGCTGGCCAGCGCCTTGCAGCGGGAGGGATACCGCGCCTTCCCCGTGGCCGCCTCCCAAGCGGTGGACAGGGAGCGCTTACTGGGGCTGTTCTCGCACAAACTGGCGGCGCACCTGGCGGGGCTGGGCTGGATCGGCAAGAGTTGCCTCCTGGTGACGACTCGTTTGCTCAATTGCCTTTAGTATATTAGAATCGGCTTACGAGACACGACGCCAGGTCAGAAGGAGAAAAGCACCATGAATAGCACAGTCATCGCTGTTTATGAAAAGGGGGTTTTGCGCCCGCTGGCGCCATTGGCGCTGCCGGAACAGGCCCGTGTGCAGATTCACATCCAGCCAATTGCTTTGGCAGATGCTGCCGCACACCGCCACCAGGTGCGCGAGGCTCTGGTCGTAGTGGGGCTAAGCCTGCCAACTCCCGAAATACCTCCCCCCTCTGGATTGCTTTCAGTGGATCGGCGCGACGAATTGGCTCATCTCTTCTCTGCTGGACGCCCACTCTCTGAGTTGATCATTGAGGAACGGTGATGGCTGAACATAAGCACCCGTAACGGACGTACGTTTCATGCTGTGATCTACGCCCAGCCTCTCGCCATATCAGGGGTTGGAGTCAAGGCATAGGACGGCAATGGTCGAGGCACTGCATTATGCTTTTCTTGATGAATCCGGTGGCGTTGCCATCTTCACTCCGGGCGAGAGGTTCCTGATTGTGGCTGTTCTGGTCACCAGGAAGCCGCGCTCGCTGGAATTGGCGATCAAACGGGCGCTCCGGCGATTCGGCACCAGCCTGGCCTCGGGAGAGGTGAAAGCGGCTCACTCAACCGACAGGGTGATCCGTTGGGTGCTGGAATCTATTGCCTGGCAGGATGTACAGATCGTCGCCGTAGCGGTAGATAAGCAGAGCATTGTCAAGCCGCTCAAGGACCCTGAAGACCTGTATCGCATGGCAGTTGCCAAGGCGATACAGCGATGTGTGGAGCGGTGGCCCCGGCTCGAGATCACTTTGGACAGGCGGTATACACACGAACACCTGCGCCACAAACTGGAGTGGTGCATCCGGGAGAAGATCGCTGACCTCGAGGGGCAGGCGGTGGTGATTCGGCAGATGGATTCGGTCAGGGTGAAGGCACTGCAGGCCGTGGACTTTGTAGCCTGGGCTTTGTGGCAGAAATACCAATGGGAGGACGAAAGCTACCATCGGATCGTTAAAGACAGGATAGTAGTCGAGGAGATTGCCGAGGCCAAATAAGAAAGCGGCTCACCCTGGGCCCCGATTTCAGTCTGCCGGGCGCACATCTCAGTCGCCCTTTCCCGCTCACGCATCTCAGCGTGGCCTATCCCGTTCTCTAAACGGTCAGGATCACCAGGCGTTACGATACCGCTCTGATTACATAATAGCACAAGCAGAGAGAAATGTCAAGCGAATTTCGGGGTGATCATATGTCAGTTTCGACCTGTAGTAGAGAGAGTGTCCAATGGACGGTGATGTTCTGAAAGTCGCGACCTTCAACGCCAACTCTATCCGCAGCCGGATGGGCCTGGTCCTGGACTGGCTGCGCCGGGAGGAGCCAGACGTCCTGTGCTTGCAAGAGACGAAGGTGCAGGACAAGGACTTTCCGGCACAGCCGTTCCGTGAGGCCGGGTATCACGTCGTCTTCCGTGGGCAACCGGCCCACGCCGGCGTGGCGATCGTGAGCCGCCAGGAGCCGCAGGACGTCGCCTTTGGCCTGGATGATGGCGGCCAGTCGGACGAAGCCCGGTTGATCCACGCGGTGGTCGGCGGCATTCCGGTGGTGAACACCTACGTGCCCCAGGGGCGCGACCCTGAATCGGAGCACTTTCAGTACAAACTGGCCTGGCTGGCCCGCCTGCGGGCCTTCTTCGAGCGGCATTACTCGCCGCAAGAGCCGCTCCTGTGGATGGGCGACTTGAACGTCGCTCCCGAGCCGATAGATGTGCACGATCCCAAGGGGCTAAAGGAGCACGTGGACTTTCACCCCGAGGCGCGCGCGGCGCTGGAACGGGTGCGGGAGTGGGGCTTTGTGGACGTCTTCCGGCTGCACCACCCCGGCGAGCCAGGGCAGTATACGTACTACGACTACCGGGCCCGGGACCCGATAAAGCACGGCATCGGCTGGCGGGTGGACCACGTCTGGGCCACGGAACCGCTGGCCCGCCGGTCCACCCGGGCCTGGATTGACGTCGAGGCGCGGCGGGCAGAGCGGCCATCGGACCACACCTTCCTGGTGGCCGAGTTCAGCCTGTAAGGGAGCGGCCCGCACGCCACTTGCGTTTGGAGTCCGATGGTCAAGAAAGCGCACTGAGGTCTACGCGGAGGTCAGGTATGAGACGCACACTCTGGAAGGGAAGGCTCACCCGTTCGTGTTTGGCACTGGTGTTCGTGGGGCTGCTGGTCGCAGCGTGGGGCCGCCTGGCTCCCACGAGCCAGGTAGCGGCCCAATCTGGAACGTTGACGCCGAGGGCCTATCTCCCCCTAGTCATCAAGGCCCCCGCTTGCTCACCGAACGCCCAGGAACAGCAAATCGCGCTCTACATGATCGAACATCCGGACCAAAAGCGCTTCTCCCTTACCTGCCACCCTATTCTGGCCCGCGTGGCGCGAGAACGGGCGGAAGATATGGCCCGGCGCCACTACTTCAGCCACGTCAACCCCGATGGCTTCGGGCCAAACTACCTGGTGCTCCAGGCCGGCTACGTCCTGCCTTCCTTCTATAGTACCGCACTGGATGCGAACAACATTGAATCCATCGCGGCCGGCTACTCGACTGCCGAGGCTGCCTGGCAGGGTTGGATGAGTTCTGATGTCCATCGCGAGCACCTGCTTGGCCTGAGTTCTTTCTTTGCCGAGCAGATTGAGTATGGCATCGGCTACGCCTATGACCCGGCCAGCCCGTGGGACCATTACTGGGTCGTCATCACGGCTAAACCTGGACCATAGGCATCAGGTGTGCGTGGTGGGCCCGAAAGCCTGCCTCATCACCCCCTTGTGTTAGGAACGAGGAGGGAGTGGCGGATGAAAGAAGGCATGCTGTACGAGAAGTTGGCAGACGGCCAGGTGCAGTGCGGCCTGTGTGCCCATCGCTGCACGATCGCCGGCGGGAAGCGGGGTGTCTGCCAGGTGCGGGAAAACCGGGATGGGACGTTGTATACGCTGGTCTACGGGCGCACAATCGCCCAGCACGTGGACCCGGTGGAGAAGAAGCCGCTGCTCCACTTTTACCCCGGCACCACCGCCTACTCGATTGCCACGCCGGGCTGCAACTTCCGCTGCCCGTGGTGCCAGAATGCGGACATCTCCCAGATGCCGCGCGAGCAGCATTTCGTCGCGGGGGACAAGGCCTCCCCGCAAGAGATCGTCGCCGCCGCAAAGAAAGCCGGCTCGCGCAGCATCGCCTACACCTACACCGAGCCGACTGTCTTCTTCGAGTATACCTACGACACGGCCCGCCTGGCCTGCGAGGCCGGGTTGGCCAACGTCTACGTCACCAACGGTTACATGACGGTCGAGATGCTGGAGACGATGCACCCGTACCTGGACGCGGCCAACGTGGATCTGAAGGGGTTTCGTGACGAGACTTACCGCAAGTACGCCGTCGCGCGGCTGCAACCGGTGCTGGATAGCCTGAAGGCCATGAAACGGCTGGGCGTGTGGGTGGAGGTGACCACGCTGGTCATCCCGGGCATCAACGACGACCCGGCGGAGTTGGAGGACGCGGCGCGCTTCGTGGCGGATGAGTTGGGGGAGGAGACCCCCTGGCACATCAGCCGCTTCTTCCCGGCCTACGAGATGGCCGGCGTGCCGCCGACGCCCGTCGCCACGCTCCAGCGGGCGCGGGAGATCGGCCTGGATGCAGGGTTGCGCTACGTGTACGTGGGCAACGTGGCGAACGAGGCCAACACCTACTGCCACGTCTGCGGCCGGCTGCTGATCAGGCGCTCCGACTTGTGGGTCTCAGACAACCACGTTCAGCCCGACGGCCGCTGCCCCAACTGCGGCACGCCGGTAGGCGGGGTAGGAATGGCAGGACGCGGAAATCACAGGACGTCGAAGATCGAGACCCCGCGTTCCTGAGCGCGCTGGACCATCCACTCCTTGAGATCGGTGGGCAGCGGGGAGAGTTCTCCCTCGGGCCGCCGCTCTAGGCGTAGCGCGCCGGTGGGGCAAGCACTGGCGCACAATCCACAGCCCACGCAACGCCCATAGTCCACCACGCACACGTCCTCCGGCACCGCCAAGGCCCCGAATTGACAGCGCTCAACGCAGTCACCGCAACCAGCACACAGTTCGGCGTCCACGACGCTGCGGAAGCCGGAGCGGGCGAGGGCGGTGGGGACCTCGAACTCGGCCACGCTGCGCAGGATGCCGCAGCAACAGGTACAGCAGTTGCAGATGTAAAAGTGTCCGTCGCGGTAGTTCCCGGTCGAGTGCACCAACCCCGACTCCTCGGCCTGGCGCAGGATGTGCAGCGCATCCTCTTTCGTGATCGGGCGGGTCGTCTCGCCAGAATCGAATGCGCCTTCCACTGGTGCAAGCATCAGGCAGTTCTCTACCGGATGGTCGCACCCTAGGCCGATGAGCCGTTGCTGGACGCGGCAGATGCAATCGCGCACGCCCCACGCCTTGGCTCCCTCCACCAGTTCGTTGGCCCGTTCATAGGGAAAGATCTCCAGGTCGAAGGGGATCGCTTCCTCGACCGGGATGACGCGGTGGACGGCCAGCGTACCCAGGGTGATGCTGCCGCCTCGCGTTTCCTGGACGTACTCTTCGAACAACGTTGCCAGTTCCGCGTCCATGCGCGGCAACTGCTCTTCGTAGATGCCGACGACGAAGGGTATCAGCCCGAAGGTGAGTTGGCCTTCGCCTCGCCTGGCTCGGATCAGCCCCTTGCGGGTCATCCCCTTGAGCACGTCGTAGGCCGCGCCAGGGTCCGCACCGGCGCGGGCGGCGATGTCGGCGGCCGGCTCGCAGGTCAGGCGCATCACGCTGGCCAGCGCCGCCTCCTCGGGCGTAAAGATTTTGGCCAACAGCCGCAGTTCCACACCGCTCTGGGTGGCAGGGAATCCGTTAGGGATGGCGTCTAGCCGCTGGGCCAGCCTACGGTAGATATCCTCAGACATGGTGGGTCCTCCTTGAATGTGCGATTGCGCTGAGAGCAGGCGACCGGGTGGCGTCAATCGGAGGGGGTGGGGGGCGCAAGCGGGACGCCGTCCACGGTGACCAGCCACACGTTCACGTGACATTCCACACCCTGCTCGTCTACGAAGGTGACGGCGGTGGCGTGGGGCGGGACGCCGTCCGGTACCGCGTACACCTCGGCCTGGTCACAGGGCCGTTCGGTGTAGCGAGCCAGTGGGTGGTGGGGGCCGATCACGGTGGTCGTGTTGGGGGCTGGCATTCCTTCGATGGCCAAGATGGCGATCCAATCCCCATCGGCGGGCAGTCCACAGCGCATGGCGATGGCGCGGGTATAGTCGCCCAGCACCTCGCTCGCGTAGCGGCGCGGGACGCGCTTGTGGATCTTTTCCCACCCGCCGTTGTAGGCCGCCAGCGAGTAAAACAGGTCCCCATCCCCATCGCGGATGATCTGGGTCAGGGTACGCGTCCCCCAGGCCACGTTCGTCCACGGGTTCTCCAGTTCCTCGGCGCTGGGCCGCCACTCGAACGGCATGATGCCCATCAGCCCGACCGCCCCAGCGTAACTGCGCTCCCGCGGACGGCCCAACGATTCCTTCCAGACCACCGCCGCGACGAGGTCCGGGTCCAGGTTCCGTTGCTGGGCATACTCGAGGATGATCGGTTCCCAGCGGCTGACGTCCTCGTCCCAGTAGGGAGAAAGGCCCGCGGCGTCAGGGGGATTCTCGTCCTGGGCCAGCGCAGGGCAGGAGACCGCCAGAACGGTGATCGCTGCCAGGACAGCGGTGGCAAGTGTGAAGCGCCAGGTTCGCATCGAGGTATGTTTGCTCCTCTTTCCCCTGTGAGAAGCGGGGGAAGTGATGCTACTATAGTGGAAAGTGCGTGGTTTGTCAAGCCGCCAGGCCTGCTTTAGGTTTTGTTGTGGGGGAGGGCACGCTGCAAGCGTGACCTACAAGGATGCTGCAAAGATGCTACAGGTAGCCGTGCGCCTGGTACCAGGAGTAGGCCCGCTCCACGGCAGTGCGAAACGGCGTATGAGGGAACCCCAGTTCCCGCCCGGCCTTGTCGTCATCGCAATAGATCTTTTCCCCACTCAGGTGTACCTGCTCGCTGCTGAAGGGCAGTGTGCCGGGCCACAGTACGTTGAGCCCATGGGTGAGTAGCGCGATGAGGTTCATCAGCGAGCGTGGCACCGTCGCCAGTGGCCGCCGCCCCCCCACCACTTCGGCCACGGTCTCCATCGCCGCCCGATGGCTCACGTTCTCACCGCCCAGGATGTAGCGCTCGCCGGTGCGCCCGCGTTCGGCTGCCAACACGTGCCCTGCGCCGAGCGTCTCGGCGTCCACCCAGTTCAGCCCCCCTGGAGGCGCGAACCACACGAGTCTGCGCTGCACTGCGCGGAGCAGGCTGCCGCCGATGAGGTGGACGTCGCGCGCGCCGATGACGCCGGTGGGATTGACGATGACCGCGTCCAGCCCGCCTGCGTGCGCTTCTCGTACCGCCGCCTCGGCCAGGTGCTTGGAGTGGCCGTAGGGGAAGCGACGCGGGGATAGGTTGAAGGTGGCGGACTCGTCGAGAAGTTGGCCTGGCGCAGGTACCCCCAGCGCGCCGATAGAACTGGTGTAGACCAGCTGCTCGACGCCGGTCTCCAACGCAGCCGCCAGTACGTTGCGCGTGCCCTCGACGTTGACCCGGTAGATGCGGTCGGCGGGGGTACGCCAGTAATCGGCGACGGCGGCGACGTGGAAGAGGAGCGCGCAACCTGCGCACGCGGCCACCAGCGATGGCGGGTCCAGGACATCGCCGACCACCAATTCGGGGTCAAGGCCTGCCAGTGCGTCGAGCGCGGAGTTGGCGCGGCGCATCGCCCGCACATGGTAGCCCCGGGCCAGCAGCGCCGCCACGACGTTCGCGCCGACACAGCCGGTGGCGCCGGTGACGAGGGCTTTAAGTGGCATCCTATGCGTAGTGGCCGAGCCTACGGTAGGTCGAGGATCCGAGCGAACAAGGCACGCACTTGCGCTCGATCGGGGATGGATAGTGATCCCAGCCTGCGCCGTACCAGGCGGGCATCGAAGGATGAAAGAATCGGCTTGACGGCACTGGGCTTCAGCAACCCGGCGGATTGCCAGTGTGTCAAGTCCACTTCTCCAGGGTCACGCACGCTTTGGCTTGTGATCGGGGCCAGGATTACATCAGGGTGAGCCTGATTGTATGCATCACCACTCAAGACTATAGCTGGTCGTTGCTTGGTCCCGCTTTGATCAGTGAAAGGATACGGAACAAGAAGAAAGTCACCCTGCTTATAGGCGGTCATAGACTGCATCCTCCTCGTTGTCCCACACACGGGCAAAGGCGGCCTCCGAAACCTTCATCGCATTCCACACCAGCGCCTCGTTAGACGGATCTTCATTATCAAGGATAATGACGAGCAGGCGCATATCAGGTTTGAGTTCCACCTCCACGTCCAGTAGAATCTGGGCACCGTCGAAGTGAGCCGGAACAGTCGTCAATCCTTTGTTCATCTTTAGACGTTCACCCCCTCCCTATGGCCTTCGTCGTTCTAATTCTACCACGCCCGGTCTCAAGTGCAACTCAATGTAGAGAAAGTTGTGGGTGTCGCGGTAGTCCCGGCACCACCCCAACCGCCAGACCTGGAACTGGCCTTGTCCTACCCTGTGACCTGATCTAAAATCCAGGAGTTCGCCTGGCGTTGTCCACAGAAATGAAGCGTAGTATAATTACGTTAACCAGCACATGCTACGAATGTGTTGTCTTGGACCTGAGGACGGGGACGGGAGGTGGAGCAATGAATCTGGAAGAGTATTTTGACTTTCTTGCGCCCAACGACATTCGAATCAAGGGTACCCGGGTAGGCATTGAAACAGTTCTGAACGACTATCTGGAATTAGGCTTGTTCCCAGAAGACATCACCCTGCGTTACCCAACGCTGAGCCTGGAAGCGGTATATGCGACTATCACCTACTACTGGCACAACCGGGAACAAGTAGATGCCTACTTGCGGGCGTGGAAAGAACACGGTGAACACCTTCGTCAGGAACAGGAGCGCAATTCATCGCCTGCTGTTCAACGTCTGCGCACAATAATCCGCCAACGCCAATTGGAGTCACATTCCTCCTCTTCCTTCAGTAGTTCCTCAAGACAAGCGGCAAGTATCCCCGCCAGGTGAAGCGCCAGGTGGCGATGTCGCACTCGTCGCCGATCCAACAGGTTCGTTCCAGGTAGGGCCTGGTGGCAACGCCGTTAGCATAAAAGTACAAGGGTATCATGACAGCATCGGCCTCCACCAGGATCTCCTCAGCCTGCTTGTAGAGGGCTTTCCGAGCGTCAGGGTCCTGCTCCCATGCTGCGTAACTCACGAGGCTGTCGTAGGTGCTATTTGTCCAGTCGCCGAACTTGCCACTGCTGTGGCCAAGAACTGCATCGAAGACATAGTTGTGGGCGTCGCGGTAGTCCTGGCACCACCCAAACTTCCAGACCTGGAATTAGTCCTGCTCCTTCTCGTGGACCCGTAACCCTGTGTCCCAGAATGGGAGTTCATATTCGGCGCAGGTTGCTCTCCGCGCCGGGCGGAAAGCGGAGGTACGTCTCCGTCGCCGCCGACAGGTCGGAGTAGGCGCCCCGGTAGGGCGGGGGTAAGAGTGCCGCCAGTTGGTACATGATCTCGTCGGTCATCTGCTGGCGCACCTCGCGGGTCACCCTGGCCCCACTGGCATCCAGGTAGAACGGCTGTCCCACGACGATGTGAAAGTCGGTGCGGCGTAGACTGCGCAGGTTGCGCCAGAAACGTTCGCTGCCATAGTAGACCACCGGCAGCAAGGGCGCGCCGCTACGCAGCGCCACGAACACGATGCCCGGATGACCCCGCTGCAAGTCTCCGCTGCCGCTGCGAGTGCCCTCGGGGGCGACGGCCAGGATGTGCCCCTCTTCCAGCACCTCCATTGCCCGGCGCAAAGCAGCCATATCGGCCTCCCCCCGGTGCAAGGGGATACCTCCCCATAGATGGATCAGCAGTGGTCCCAAGATGGGATGGTCCAGGTTCTCGGCCTTCACGAAGCCGGTGATCGGGCGTGGCAGCAGGTGTGTGTATATCAGGGGCACCTCCACAAAGTTGATGTGGTTGGCGACGAGGATGAGCGGTCCCCGCTCCGGCACCTGGGCCAACTGCGCGCCATCCACCTGGCACAGGATTCTCGTCAGGCCCTTGATCGCCGTCGTCACCACCTGGTAGGCCAGTGTCATGGGGTTTCCTTCTTCCTCCCCCGTCAGGGGGAATGGGCAGAGATTCTTCGCGCCCGTAGGGCGCTCAGAATGACAGGGCGCCCGTAGAGTCCGTCATTCCGAGCGAAGCGAGGAATCTCGTGCGACTGCAGGGCGCTCAGAATGACAGGGCGCCCGTAGAGTCCGTCATTCCGAGCGAAGCGAGGAATCTCGTGCAACTGCAGGGCGCTCAGAATGACAGGGTGCCCGTGGGGCGCTCAGAATGACAGGCGTCACGCGGCGGCTGCCGGTAGCTGGCAGATGAACTCGATCTGGCCTGGCAGGAGTTCGATCTCCAGCCGCTGCCCTGCCGTGCACAGCGTTTCTCCGTCGGCGTGGGCCGGCAGCGTCCCTTCGACCGCCGTGACGACGATGCGCTGCGTCTGCCCGATCCGGATGGGTTCCTGGGTGACCTGCGTGCCGCGCATAAAGTGGGGGATGATGGTAAAGATGCGGGCACGGCTCACCTCGCGGGCGATGCACAGGTCGAACAGGCCGTCGTCGGCCTTGCCCTGCGGGGCCATGAAAAAGCCGCCCCCCATGCGCTGCCCGTTCATGATCGAGACCATCAGCACGCGCTGCGTGATCGTCTGGCCCCCGTACTCCATGGCCACGAGTGGGGCCTTGTAGTATAGGAAGACGGTCTTGAGCGTGGCGACGATGTAGGACGGGAAGCCGTGCAGGCGGGTCAGTTTGACCGCCTCGAAACCGACGACGGCGTCGAAGCCGATGCCGACCCCGTTGCCAAAATAGCGGCCCTGCGGGTAGTCCCCGCCGGTGACGCGGCCGACGTCCATCACGTGGCGGTACCCCTGGGCCAGGACCTGGCAACCTGCCTCCACGCCGGGCGGAATGCCCATGCCATAGGCGAAATCGTTGCCCCGGCCTACGCAGAGGATGCCCATCGCGCACGTTCTCCCTTCCCCATGCGCAGGGGCGAGGGCCCTGGCCCGCATCAGCCCGTTGAGTACCTCGTTGGCGGTGCCGTCGCCGCTCGCTGAGACGACGGTGTCATACCCCGCCAGGGCCGCCTCCTGCGCCAGGTCGGCGGCGTGCCAGGGCCGCTCGGTGCGCACGAGGTCGAAATCCAGGCCATATCCGCTCAGGAGGTGCTCGATCTGGGGAATGGACCGCTCACCGGTGCCCCGGCCGGAAATGGGATTGACGATGATCTTGTATCTAGACATCAGGCGTAGAACCTCCTGGGATTCGTTAGATATAGAAGCGCTCTGGATCTACTTCGTCCCGCAGGATGCGCAACTCTTCCGCGGTCGGTGGCTCGTTCTGCCCTACCTGGGCGGGGACGATCAGTTCGAAGCCGGTGTTCTCGATCACCTGCTCCACGGTCACGCCCGGGTTGGTGGCCAGCAACCGCATGCGCCTCGTCTGTTCGTCAAAGTCCAGCAGGGCCAGCGTGCTCACAACGCGGTAGGGGCCGGTTTCCGGCGGAAGGCCTGCCGCCTCCCGTGCTCCCGGCCCGCTCAGGTACCCGGGCGTCGTGACAAAGTCCAGCTTGGGCACGAAGCGGCGTGCGTCGTGGCGCATGATGATGATGTTGCGCCAGCACAGCGACCCCACGTCGTTGGCCCCGCCGGAGCCTGGCAGGCGCACCTTGGGCGGGTGGTGCCGGGGGCCGATGATGGTGGAGTTCAGGTTGCCGTAGGCGTCAATCTGTGCTCCGCCGAGGAAGCCATAGTCAATGAAGCCGCGCGCGGCCGTCTCCATCACGTCGCAGATGCCCGAGGCGATGACGGCCCGGTAGAACGTGCGGCTCTCTCCCACTGCCCGCGGCAACCGTTTCAGTTGCGCCCCCGTACCGCCGAACTCGAAGACGGCGACCAGGTTCGGCGCGTGCATTTTCTGGGCCAGGCTGGCCGCCAGCATCGGGATGCCCGTGCCGATGAAGGCGGTCACCGCGTCCGGCATCTGGCGCGCCGCGATGCAGATCAGCAGTTCCGTCGCGTTGTACTCCGGCTGGTCCATCATCGTCCCTCCACTCTGGCCTTGACCGCCTCTAGCCGGTCCCAGCCGATGAACTCCAGGTACTCCTGGTGGTTCGCCAGGCTATGAATGTACTTGTCCAGGTAGGCGCGGGTGCCCTCTTCCGTCTGGAACGCCTCCACCCATTCCTTCAATTGCTCCTCGTCCCGCTCGTACACGTAGACCATTTCGCCCGGGTAGGAGCCGAAGGGGGCGTGCACCACCGCGTCTACCAGGTAGTAGGGGATGATGGTGCGGTCCGGGTAGCGGCGAATCTCCTCCGTGTCTACGATCTCTTCGGCGCTGACGATGAGCCGTTTGCAGGCGCGCGACATCTCGAAGGCGAACCCGCTGATGCCCTCGATCTGGGCGTTGCCGTACCGGTCGGCCCGGTGGACGTGGATGAGGCCCACGTCGAGGATCAACGCCGGCAGCAGGCAGATCGTCTTGCCCGTGAACGGGCATTCCACCGCCTTGGCGGCGCTGTAGCGGAAGGTATCACTTCCCAGCATGGAGCGCACGGGGATGAAGGGCACCCCCATCGAGGTGGCCTTGAAGCGCCAGGTGATGCCGCCGTTGGACCATTCGACGACGGATTCGACCTGTCCGCTCTCCACCGCCCGCCGCAGCGCGCTCGAGGTGCCATAGACTTCCAGGCCGATGTAGGTGATGTCGAGTTTCTTGACCAGCCCGGCCCCCAGCCACAGGTCCAGTTCCTCCACCCCCTGCCCGGCCACGCGCAGGTCCTGCTTGCCCTGGCGCACTACCTCTCGCGCCAGGCTCATCGGGCAGCGCACGGTGCCGTAGAGTTCAGTGCCGATGTAGCAGCCGTCGTAGACGAAGCGGGCGATGGCCTCCTGTTCCGTCATCACCTTGTCCACCAGCGCCCGCGACTTTTTGTCCCGGTTCCACTCCCGGAAAGCGTCCAGGTCGGGGTACTGGATCAGTTCTCCGACGCCAGATTCGATGACGTGCAACGTGACTCCTCCTCTCAGAAACCTTGCGAAGGTTACGAACCTTCGCAAGGTTTTGTTCTAGGTCTTGTCGTCCTTGTCAGATTGGCGTTTCTTTAGTTCTTGCCTGGCCGCGTGGGCATAGATGGAGACGGGGAGCGCATCAATCGCCTCGTTGAAGCGACGGATCGCCTCTGCCTCGCGCCCGGTGCGCCGGCAGGCCAGCCCCAGGTTGTAGTAGCCTGCGGCCAGGTACTTGGCGCCCGGTCGCAATGTCTCGTTGGCCAGTGCTTCCTCTATGGTGTGATAGGCGGCCTCTGGCTCCTGCATGCGCAACTCGGCCACCCCACGGTTGATCAGCACGATCTGGCGGCTGACGGCGTCGGCACCCAGGCGCAGCGCAAACTGGTACAGGTCCAGCGCCCGGCTGTACTGCCTTCTGGAGGTGAATCCGTTGCCCAGGTCAACCAGCAGCCGCACGCGCATCGTGATCACGTAGATCACGATGAGGAACAATGCAGGGTGGACCGGCACAGGGACAAGCGTGAGCGCAACGCCGGCGGCGGTGACGATCAGCCCTTCGACGGCGAAGCGCGTGGATAGCCCCTGGCGGCGCATAAAGGAAAGTGCGCCAAACCCGAGCAGGTATAGCAGGCCAATTAAGAGTATCAGTAGGGAGGGGTGGAGAGTGGTAAATTGGTACATTGGTAGATCGGATGGTTGTTACTGACTGCACCAAAGAGCCGCCGACTGTCCAGTTAGGCAAACAGGTATTGGGCAGTGCGCTGCAGCATTTCGACGCCGCGCACCTCGCATTCAAACAGTGGCACGATGGCACGCACGTCGGGGAAACTGCGCCAGATTTCCTCCATGTAGGCGTCCTGCATGGCGACGCGGTTGAGCACAAAGTCCGGCGCGTTCTCGCCCACCGTCTCCTTGGCAATCACCAGGTTGACCACGATTCCACCCACCGGGATGCCGAAATCCCGGAACCAGTTGATGAAGCGCTTGACGACGGCGATGGGCAGCGCCTCGGGCAAAGTGACGAAGAAGAAGGCCGTCTTCTCCGCATCGGTCAGCAACCCCTTGGCCTGCTCCATGCGCGCGCGGAGGCCGAGGAGGTAATCCATCAGGGGATCCTTTTCCTTTTTCTTGCTGTAGGATAGGAGCTCCCGCAGCGATTTGGCTTCCTCGCGGCTCTGCATCATCTTGTTCACCCACATGCCGTACACACTCGACATGCCCAACAGGCGACGGGCGTTGGCCGTGGGTGCGGTGTCGAAGACGTAGGCGTCGTACTTGTCCTCGAACATGAGGTCTATCATGTTCTCGAACATGGCGGATTCCTCGAAGGCCGGGTTCATGGTGGCCGACTCCACAAATTCGTCAGCCTTGGTCTTGATGTCGGCGTATCTGAGGAACCACTCGATCTTTTGCACCAATTCCACCTTCGACCTGGCGATGGTGTCCTTGGTGTCAATCTCGTAGGCCTCTAAATTCGGTGCTCCCTGCACGGGGGTCGGCGCACCGGAGACGTCCTGATCGAGCAGGCTGGAGAGAGAGTGCACCGGGTTGGTCGAGGCCAGCAGCGTGCGTTTGCCCTGGCCGGCAGCCCACAGCGCCGCCGTGCCCGCCATGACCGTCTTTCCCACGCCCCCTTTGCCGCCGAAGAACATGTACTTGAGATGCGGATGTTCGAGCAAGAACTGGCGGGTCGAACTCTGTATTTGTGGGGCAGTCATCCTTCACCTCCGAACAGCGCGTCCGCGACCTTGCCGATCATGTCCAGGCCGGTGATGTCCCGCTCAAATTCCGGCACTTGTGTCAACACCTGGTTGCCGAAGGTCTCATCTATCTGCTTGAGGTATCTCTCCTGCATCTCGATGCGGTGCCGCAGGTATTCCGGGATGTCCTGGTGGGCCAGTTCCGGCGGGATGACGCGGTTGACAATGTAGCCACAGATCGGCACCTGGTACTTGGCGAATAGTTTCGAGGCCTTGAGCGTGTCCAGGATGATCATCTCTTCTGGCGTCACGACGAAGTAAAAGGCGGTCTTGTCGCGATCGGTGAGGATGCCGGAGGAGGTGTTGATGCGTTGTTTGATGTATTGGAGTTCGGCCAGGATCTGGTCTTCCTCCGATTCCTCTTTGCGCTCCAGGATGGCCGCCACCTGGGCGTACTCTTGCATCTGCGTACGCAGTGCGGTGATCTTGTCAATCCATTGGTCGTAGACGCTGGCCATGCTCAGGTAATAGAGGGCGTGGCCCAGGGGCACCAGGTCGTAGATGTAGTAGTCGTATTCCGCGCCGATGACGATGTCCACCACAGCGTCGAAGATGGCGCTCTCCTCCATCGCTGGCTCGGCCGCGGCGGCCTGGATATAGTTCTCGATCTCCTCTGGTATCTCGTCCAGGCCATACATGTCGCGGATTTTCTGGCGGATCTCTTCCTGGTACTCCCGGATGTGCCGGTCGGCGTCAATCTCCTGGGCGAAGAGGCCAGGCATGATCTCCACTGCCCCCTTGCCAAAGATGTCCCGCTCGAAGATGTCGGAGAGGGACGCCTGGGGGTCTACGGAGAAGACCAGCACCTTGTGCCCACGTTTCGCGAGCCAGTAGGCGGTGGCGGCAGAAAAGGTGGTCTTGCCCAGTCCGCCCTTGCCACCGAATTCGATGTATCGCCGATTTGGATGTTCCCTGAAAACCTGTGCTAGTGACAATGTATTCTCCTTCGACGCTATGCCAGTGCGTCGGTCAGGTCACGCTCCCGCAACATGCGCCGTTTCCACGTGCTGATCTGCGGCACGACGTAGGGGAGGAGGCGCAGCGAGTAATAGGGGGGCAGGATGGGGATGCCCAGCAGGTCACCCATGGTGATCAGGATGAACAGATGCTCCATGCTGCCACGCGTCTTGAGCGCAAAGCGCGTCATGTCGTGGCCCGCCATGCCGTAGAGAAAGTCCTTGGCCGAACGGCCAAGCCTCTTCATAAGACTCTCTTGCTTTTCTTCTTCAGTCATGATGCCTCCATAGAGATTACGGATTACGGATTACGCATTACGTGTTCCGTATTGCGTGTTCCATTCAATCTACTCCCTCGATCAACCCTGCCAGGTCCGTCCAGTCGCGCTCGCGCAGGAGGCCCCGCTTCCAGCGGTTGATGGCGGGCACGACGTAGGGTAGCAGGCGCAGCGTATAGTATGGCGGCAGGATGGGGAGGCCGATCAGGTCGCCGAAGGTGACCAGCACGAACAGTCGCTCCACCTCCCCTCGCTCGCGCCGCGTGCCACGTGCCCACTCGAAGGTCGTCATCCCGTAGACGACTTCGCCCGCCACATGTAGCGCGTGCCGGATCTTGTCCCCGATCTGGCCCCACGTGGTTGCGCTCACTCCCGATCCCTGCTCGGTAGAAGCGCCGCGTGCGACTTGCTCCTCCAATAAGCGGTCCAGGGTGCCCGGTTCCCAACCGGTGTACTTGGTCCGGCGGTTGATGATGAAAGTGGGGTACCGGCGTACCCAGTAGCGCAGCGACTTGAAGAAGCCCTCTGGCGATTGGGGATCCACGACCCGGATGTGCACCTGCTCTCCATGCCGCGCGGACAGGTCCTGCAACCAGGTGGCCAGGCGCTCGGCCTCCTGTAACACTTCAGGTGGAAACGTCGCCTGCATCTCTCGGTGCGCCGATGTGCCGATACCTGCTGCGTCTAGCAGACGCTCGCAATGGGAGCAGTGGAAAAAGTCGGTGGGTATATGAGCGAACACTTGCAGGCGCACTGGTTGAGAAACGGGTGGCATTCGATCCTGGCTCCATTTCAACGATGGGAGGGTCGGGGGCTACCCTCCCATCTTGAGTGTGTACGATCAAGCGGGCTTGGCCGCTTTTTGCTCCCGTGGCTTGCGGAGCGCTTTCACGCCATCTACGATGAGGAACGCCGCTGCCACCACCAGGACCAGGGCAATGATGCCGACGAGCACGGCGGCGATGGCGGCCTGGACCTTGATCTCGGGGTTGGCCAGTTTCGCAAAGTTGGTGTAGGCCAGGAAGAGCAGGGCGGCGAGGGTGGTGATGATCATGAAGCCCGAGGGGTACAGTGCCCATGCATTTTTCTTACCCTCCCCCATCAGCCACAGCGAGACCAGCAGCAGGGCCAGGCCGGCCATCAACTGGTTGGCGGCCCCGAAGGCGGCCCAGATGGTCAGCCAGGGGATGATCCAGACGAACAGCAGCGTCAGGAGTAGCGCTACGATGGTGCCGACGTGGACGTTCTTCATCACGGGCAGTACACCGCCCAGCAATTCGGCGCTGGCGACGCGCATGAAGCGCACCACCAGTTGCATGATGGTCAGCCCCATGATGGTCAGGAAGACCGAGCCGTAGGCCACGCCGAATTCGTTGGGGATGCCGATGTGGCCCAGGAAGTTGGCCAGCCCCTTGGAGAAGACCCCCAATGCTGCGCCCCACCCACCGGCGTCCTGGTAGCCCTGGAAACTGCCGAAGGCGACCGTGGCGGTCAGGAAGGCGACGACGGCGAACAGCATTTCCAGGAACATGGCGCCGCCACCCACTGGCAGCGCGTCGGTCTCCTTCTCCAACTGGCGGGCCGTGCCAGAAGTGGAGACCAGGCTGTGCCAGCCGGAGATCGCGCCGCAGGCGATGGTGACGAAGAGCATCGGCCACAGCGGCCCACTGGCGGTGGTGAACTTGGTGAAGGCGGGGAAGTCACCCATGCCCGGCCGCCAGATGAGCAGGCCGATGATGCCACCCAGCACGCCCAGCGAGACGATCCAGAAGGAGACGTAGTTGATCGGCTGCGCCCAGGCCCAGATGGGCAGCACCGAGCCCAGGTAGCAGAAGACGATCACGAGCAGTGTGCCGATGACCTGCGCCTGTGTGTTGCCCAGGAAGATGGTGGGAGAAACGACCTTGTCCTCGACCTTCTGGAAGTTATAGATGAGGGAGAAGAAGTTGGACACGGCTGGCAGCGTGCTCAGCCAGATGCCCACGAAGGTCAGCACGACGGTGACGACGGTGGTGAGGATGATGTCCCGCTTCCACTTGTAGGTCATCTGGCCCGCCAGGATGCCCATCAGCACCACGGCGATCATGCCGAACGGCACCTTGGGATTGGTCATCAGGCTCTTGCCTACCTGGTTGCCAAAGGCGCCCATGATCAGCAGCAGGTAGAAGTAGATAAAGAGCATAAGGATGTTGCGCGCGCGGGGCGAGATGAGTTTGTAACTCAGCGCGCCCATCGTGTCTCCCTCGCGCCGCACGCCCATGATCATCGCGCCATAGTCCTGCACCCAGCCGATGAAGAAGGTGCCCAGAATGACCCAGATCAGCGCTGGCAGCCAGCCCCACTGGACGGCGACGATAGGGCCGGTGATAGGGCCCAGCGCGGCGATGGACTTGAACTGATAACCGAACAGCACGCTTCCACTGGCTGGCGTGAAATCCACGCCATCCATGTACATCCTGGCCGGAGTAGCCTTCTTGGCATCGGGCTGGACGACGCTACGGTCAATGCGGCGTGCATACACAAAGTAACCCACGCCGATGCCCAGGGCTCCCAGGATCAATACGATAATCGAATTCATCGCTCTACCCTCCTTTTGTCAAAAGCGACTGATCAAGAAGCACGGTTAAGACACCTGTGTGTAGGTCTTGCGCGACTTTCTGATCCTCGTGGCACCTCCTTTCGCCCCCGAATACCACCCATTGTGCGATGCTGGGATCCCGTTGGCCCGACGGCCAGCGGTCACTACCGGCGTGAGACGAGATCATTTATTAACGTGCGTGCCTCCTCCTACTGCACTCTGGAGGTCTTGCAGGAATCTTTCACTGGACTCGGCAGAGAGCCCCGCCACTTTCATCTGCAGTTGGACGTGCGGGTCGGTCTTGCGCCAGGAGAAGCGGTACAGGTGCGCAGCGTACGTCTTGAGCCAGGGCTCCAATTGCTCCACCTGGGACTGTGCGCCCGCCCCGCGATATGCGACCGCCAGTCCCTCCTGTCCTGCCTGCCACGTCCAGGGGTCATCCTGCTCTCTATGCAGACCCCGCGCTGCCGGGCCTTGATTGGACACGATCTCCACCTCGCCCCGCCGGGGCGAGCGTAGCGTCGCTTTCATTATAAGCCAGTCTCGTTGGCCGCGCAAGCGGCCAACAAGCCACGCGGGAGGGATCTCCCGGTTTTCCAGTAGGAGTGTGATCTCCATGCGCCGGAAAGGAGGAGAGGCGTGGACGACGTTGATGCGAGCGCCGGAGGCGGCTGAACCGAGCCAGCCCGCCTCCCGCTCGCTGCCCAGCACGTCCAATCCCGCCTCCAGCCAGCGAAAAAGGCGCTGCCCACGGCGGCGGTTGAACAGATGCGCTCCGCCGTACCACAGCACCAGAAAACCACACAGCCCGATGACGGCTACGACTGCCGGGTCCATTCCCTTCTTTCGCTCCCTATACTACAACACACAGCGGGGCAGAAGGATACGAGAAACCAGGAGAAACCGGTTGTCGCTTCGCTTATCAAAAAACCCGGTTTCTTTCTCACTGCGGCAGATGTTCCAGGATTGTCTGCGCACCTGGCTGATCGCCGGGGTCCAGGCTGACCTGACTCCACACGATGCGCCCGTCTGTGCCTACGACGAACACGGCCGGTGCCGCCAGGCCGTCGCCCAGCAGATTGTACACCCCGTAGGCCTCCGCCACGCGATGTTCAGGGTCGGCCAGCACAGGATAGCGGATCCCCGCACGCTGGCACCATCCTTCCACCGATTCCAGCGATGCTACAGCCAGCGAGACGATCTCTGCTCCAGACTGCCGAAACGTTTCGTACTGGTTCTGCAACTCCACGAGTCGCGGATCGGGCCTTCAGCCACCTATTCGGAAAAAGACCAGGACCACCGGCCCTTGGGCCAACTGCTCGGACAACGTGAACGCGACGCCGCCAGTTTGCTCAAGTGTGAAATCGGGTGCCGTCTCAGGCAGGGCCAGGACGGGGGTCGGAATGGGCGACGTGTTCAGCGTCTCGGCCGCGGGTGTGGAAAGGGGCGAAGTGGACGGGCTGGGGGTGGGCGGCTGCGCCGTGGGGGTGGCCCGCTCTGCTACCTGCTCGACCGTTGGTGATGGGTTGGCGAGGGCCGGAGTGATCATCGGAGCAGGCCCACCCGGCTCACGTCCCAGGAACGCCAGCAACAGTGCGAACCCCGCCACCAGTGCGACGCCCAGACCCAGGATGACCCAGGTGTGGGGAGAGATTCTTTGACTCATGCGTATACCTCGACTTGAGATGGGTAAAGCCTATCACATGTTGGCCGCCTTGTCAAACCCGGCGGTCAAGGTTGCACGATATGCGTGATGGGGTTAGAATGAAGCCCAATGACGTCTGGTAGTAAGTGGGCCGTGCGGGTGTTGGCGTTGGTGGTCATTGGAGTCATCGTGGGCCTATTGCTGGCCACCGGTGATCCGGTCATACCCCTTGTGCTTCCCACGCTGGTTCCTACGATCCCGCCCCCCACGTTCTCTCCGCTCTCCCCTACCGCTGTTCCTGAGCCGGCATCCTCGACCTTTACACGGGTGCCGACTCCCGATCCGGCGGCCACCCTCACCCCTCGTTCCACGGCCACTCCGGCCGGAACCGCCACTCCCACGGCCACTCCGACCGAAACTCCCACTCCTACGCTCACGCCGACCCCCTTCTCGCTCGCTGCGCCGGCGTTGCTCGGCGTAACGCCGACGCTTTCCGATACGACCCCCATCCCTACGGCGGTGCCGATGGCGGAGATGGCCCCCGGTACGGTCAACATCGTCGTGCTGGGCAGCGACCGGCGCCCCGAGTGGAGGGATTGGCACACCGACGTGGTCCAGATCGTCTCCATCCAGCCGCTGATGCCGGCGGTGACCGTGCTCTCCATTCCTCGCGATCTTTACGTCTACATCCCCGGCCTCCAGATGAGCCGCATCAACTTCGCCGACATGTACGGGGAACTGTACGGCTACGAGGGCGGCGGACCCGCGCTGGTCCAACAAACGCTGCTCTATAACCTGGGCATCCCGGTGGACCACTATGTGCGCACCGACTTTGACGGTCTCATTGGCATCGTGGACGTGCTGGAGGGCATTGATGTAGCGGTGCATTGCCGGCTGGAGGACCATTGGCCCTACCCGGACGAGAACGGCGAGTATCCGATCAAGGTGTTGGAGCCAGGGGTACAGCACATGGACGGAGAGACGGCGCTATGGTATGCTCGTTCCCGCATGACCTCCAGCGTCTTTGCTCGCGAGCGGCGCCAGCAACAGGTGCTGCAGGCCATCTGGCGCAAGTCGCGCAGTCTCGGCATCCTGCCCCGCCTTCCTCAATTGTGGGACCAGTTCCGGGGCATGGTCGTCACGGACATGGGCTTTAACGACGTGGTGGCGCTGGCTGAAGTCGCCTTCCGGCTCGGCGAGCAGAACGTGCGCTTCCGCAGCATCGGCTACCAGGAGGTCATTCCCTGGACGACGCCCAACGGGGGTTCCGTGTTCCTGCCCAACTGGGAAAAGCTCGGGCCGGTGGTCAGCGAGGCGTTAGGGCCGGTGCCGGAAGGACGGCTGTGGCGGACGCTGCAGACGGTGGAGGTATGGAATGGGACGGGCAACGCAGGGTGGGATCAACTGGCCGCCGATCGCTTGTTCCGCGAGGGCTTCGTCGCGGTGATCGGCCAGCCTGACCGGCCGGATTATGCCCAAACGCGGCTGGTTGATTTCACGTCCACGGCGAAGGGCAGCGCGGTGCCCTACCTGCAATGGATGTTCAACGTTGCGGCCGAGAACGTCTCCTCTGCGCCTGCTCCCAACGCCGGAGTCCAGTATCGCCTGATCATCGGCGCCGATTACCAGACGTGCCGAAGCCCATGAACAATGCGGAATGCGGAATGCAGAATGCGGAATGCGGAATGTGGAATGCGTGTTGTGTGTTGCGTGTTCCGTCTGTACGAAACACGAATCACGGAACACGTTTCACGTTTCACGTTTCGCGCTTGACGTTTCACGTTTGACGCGACAGGAGGTATCACGTGGACAGCGATCGTCTCTCTCGCTTGACCGAACGAGCCAGCGCCCACGGGCTCGATGTGGTGGCCCTGGTGCCTGGCCCCAACCTGTTTTACCTTACCGGGCTTTCGTTCCATCTCAGCGAACGTCCCATCGTCGCGCTGTTCCCCGTGGACGGGCAGCCGGCCATCGTCTTGCCTACGCTGGAGGCGGCCAAAGTCGAGCAGGCGGCCGTGGAATTGGACGTGTTCCCCTATACCGACGAGGAGGGGTACACCCCTGCCTTCCAGAGTGCCTGTGCAGCGCTGGAGTTGGCCGAATGCATGGTCGGCGTGGAGGCTTTGCGCATGCGGCTGCTGGAGGTGGGGGTGTTGGAGCGGTACGGCCCAGGTTGCCGCCTCGTTCCTGCCGAGGAGGTGCTGGCCGAACTGCGGCTATGCAAGGACGAGAGTGAACTGGAGTCCATGCGGCAGGCCATCGCCATCGCCGAGGCTGCCTTGTATTCCACTGTGCGCCAGGTCAGGGTGGGGATGACCGAGCGGGAACTCGCCGCGCAGTTGACGATCGAGATGTTCAAGGCCGGTGCGGAGGAAATCCCCTTCCCGCCCATCGTCGTGGCCGGCCCCAACGCGGCCTCCCCGCACGCCACTCCCAGCGGGCGGCCTATCGGGCCGGGTGAGACGATCGTCGTGGACTTTGGGGCCATGGTAGGCGGCTACATCTCCGACGTCACCCGTACGTTCGCCATCGGCGCGCTGGACTCCGAACTGGCGCGCGTCTACGAGGTCGTGCGGGCGGCCAACGAGGCCGGACGGGCAGTCGCCGGGCCAGGTGTGCCGGCCGAGGAGGTGGATCGGGCCGCGCGGGCCGTGATCGCAGGGGCCGGGTACGGGAAGTATTTCATCCACCGTACAGGGCATGGGCTGGGGCTGGAAGTGCACGAGCCGCCCTACATCGTCGCCGGGAATCGGCGTCTCCTGGAACCAGGGATGACGTTTACCGTCGAGCCGGGCGTCTACCTGCCTGGGCGGGGTGGGGTGCGCATAGAGGACAACGTACTCGTGACCGCCGACGGCGCGGAGAGCTTGACCACGTTTCCACGCCAGTTCACCGCGCTATGAATGGAGTGCCCTGTGCTGCCCGCTATCGCGCCTGTTGTGGTGTTCCTGACAACGCCCGGGCCTGCGCCTCGGCGTTGTAGGAACTGCGCACGAGCGGGCTACTTTCGACCCACCGGAACCCCATCTCCAGGCCTCGCTCCCGCAACGTCTCGAACTCTTCCGGCGTGTAGTAGCGGGCGATCGGCAGGTGTTGTTTGGTGGGCTGCAAGTATTGGCCGATGGTGAGAATGTCCACGTCTATCTGGCGCAGGTCGTGCATACTTGCGAGTATCTCGTCTGGCGTCTCTCCCAGCCCGACCATCAGGCCGCTCTTGGTGAGCGCTCCTGGCCACAAGGCCTTGGCATTGCGCAGCACGGCCAGCGACCAGGCGTAGCGGCATTGGGGCTGCACGGCCCGGAACAGGCGCGGCACCGTCTCCACGTTGTGGTTGAGGATGTCCGGCCGCTCGTCCATCACCACCTTCAGCGGCTCAATCTGCCCGCGAAAGTCGGGGATCAGCACCTCGACCGTGCAACCGGGCTGCAGGGCGCGAATACGGCGGATGATGGTGGCGAAGACCGTAGCGCCGCCGTCCGGCAGATCGTCCCGGTCCACCGAGGTGATGACGGCGTGTTGCAGGTCCAGCGCTTGCACGGCCTGTGCCACGTGCTCCGGTTCGTCGGGGTCGAGGGGAGCCGGACGGCCGGTCTTGACGTTGCAGAAGCGACAGTTGCGGGTGCAGGTATCGCCGAGGACGAGGAAGGTGGCGGTGCGGTGGCTCCAGCACTCGCCGATGTTGGGGCAGTGGGCCTCTTCGCACACGGTGTGCAGGTGCTGGGTGCGCATCAGCCGCCTGAGCCAGTGGTACGTTTCGCCAGTGGGGGCACGCACCCGCAGCCAGGGAGGGCGACGCATAGGTCTGTCAATTTGTCCTGGTGCTATTTCCACAGGTACTCTCTCTCTTCGCCCGGATTTTTCACCGCCAAGACGCAAAGAACGCTAAGAAGCAGAATTCTCGGCTACAAGCCATTGACCATACGCTTAATGCCATATTTCATCAGCGTGACGTTCCAATTCAACAAGAACCCAAGTCGGCAGTCTCGCAACTTCAGGTAGGTTAACAACTGAGCCTCGTGGATCGGCAGGAGCTGATCCACCGTCTTGTTCTCAATGATAATGCAGTTTTCCACGAGCATATCAATCCTATAACCTGCATCAATCTGCTGTCCATCGTATACGACCGGCAGTACTAGCTCGCATTCTACTCGTAGGCCACGTTTGCGCAACTCGTAAGCAAGACAGGCTTGATAAGCTGATTCAAGTAGTCCTGGGCCGAGAGCGCGATGAACTTTGATGGCAGCATCTACGATTGTCTTGGCAATCTCTTCGATGCCCATCGAAACCCCCTTCGACTACTGAGACCCTGAGCCATTTCTTCCTTTGCGTTCTTTGCGTCTTGGCGGTTCAAAGATATCTGGACCCAACGTAAACGTGGAGGGCTTTTACAACTTCACCCATCGAGTCTTCCGGTGCTCGAACGTCGCCAGGCGCGTGAACCCGGCCGCTCCAGCCAGCTCCAGCGCTGCGTCGAAGCACGATCCGATGGCGTCAGGTTGGTGGGCGTCGGAGCCGAAGGTGAGGATCTCACCGCCCAGTTCGCGGTACCAGCGCAATACCTGGAGCGACGGGCAGGGCTCTGGCTGTCCCATGCGCAAGGGGGAGGTGTTGAGCTCGAGCCCCTTGCCCCGTTCGACGAGGGAGCGCAGCGCCGCCCGGATCATGTCGGCGTACGGTTCTGGCCCATCGTAGGCTAGTCCAAACTTGCGGGCGTCGCGCTTGACCAGGTCCAGGTGGCCCAGCACGTCGAAATCCCCCTCCGCGGCCAGGCGCACGACCTGCCGGAAGTAGGCCGCGTAGGCCTGGCGCAGTGGCTGCTCAAAGTAGGGCTCTTTCCACGCGACCTGCATCCCGTCGGCATAGTGGGCCGAGCCCAGCACGAAGTCGAACTCGCCCGCTGCCAGCACGGCCCTCGCCTGTGCGGCGAAGAGGTGCGGCTCGCCTACCTCCAGCCCGGCCCGAATGGTCAACCGGTCCCCGTAATGGGCGCGGCAGCGCTCGATCTCGGCCAGGTAGGCGGCAGGCTGAAGAAAGCCGACCGGGTCGGCGGGGCCAAAGTCTACGTGGTCGGTGAGGGCGATCTCCCCCAAACTGTGGGCTACGGCTGCCTCGCAGGCCGCTGCCAGCGCGTTTCTACCGTCGGACGAGAAGGAGGTGTGGATGTGGTAGTCGGGTGGGTGCATAGACGGGTTAGATGTGGATCGCCTGCCCGAACACGCCGTGCGCGGCCTCCATCAGCGCTTCGCTCAGCGTGGGGTGGGCGTGCACGGTGCGCGCGATCTCCTCCGGCGTCAGTTCCCAGTTGCGGGCCAGCACCAGTTCCGGCAGCAACTCGGTCACCTCGGGGCCGACGAGGTGGGCGCCCAGGATTTCGCCGCTGGCCGCATCGGCTACGATCTTGACGAAGCCCTCGTAATCACCCAGTCCCAGCGCCTTGCCGTTGGCCTGGAAGGGGAAGCGGCCCACCTGGACCTGGTGGCCGCGTTCGGCTGCCTGCGCCTCGGTGAGGCCGAAGCTGGCCACCTGCGGCTGGCAGTAGGTGCAGCGCGGCAACATCTCATAGTCCAGGGTTACCGTCTCCACGCCGGCGATGGTCTCCGCCGCGACGAGGCCCTGGGCCGAGGCGACGTGGGCCAGCGCCAACTTGCCGGTCACGTCGCCGATGGCGTAGACGCCGGGCACGTTGGTGCGCATCGCCGCGTCCACGATGACGTTCCCCCGCTCCGTTTGCACGCCGATGGCTTCCAGGCCCAGGTTCTCGCTGTTGGGCCGCACGCCGATGGCGACGAGCGCCCGTTCGGCCTCGAGCACCTGCTCGCCCTTCTCGCCCGCCACGTGTACTCGCACGCCGTCGGCGGTCGTCTCCACCTTCTGCACGCGCGTGGAGGTGAAGAGCCGCACTTTGCGCCGCTTGAAGGCGCGCTCAATTTCCGCACTGATCTCCGCGTCCTCCAGCGGCAGCGCGTGCGGGAGCATCTCGACGACGGTGATTGCAGCGCCGTAGGTGCTCCAGACGTGGGCGAACTCTAGCCCAATCGGGCCGGCTCCGATGACGACGGCCGACCTGGGCAGGTCGCGCAGCACGATGGCCTCCCGGTAGGTCAGCACGCGCTCGCCGTCGGGCGTAATGCCGGGGATGGAGCGCGCCTGCCCGCCGGTGGCGATGATGACGTTGCGCGTCTCCAACGTGCGCGCGCCCCCCCCGTTCAAGGTCACCTCGACCGTGTGGGGTGATTGCAGCACCCCGCTCCCTTCGACAACTTCCACGCTGTTCTTGCGCATGAGGGCGGCGATGCCCTTGACCAGCCGTTCGGATACTTTGCGGCTGCGGTCTACCGCCGCGCCAAAGTCCACGTCCAGCCCGGTGACGGTGAAGCCAAACTCCTTGCCTCGACCCAGCAGAGAGACAACCTCGGCGTTGCGCAGGAGCGCCTTGGTGGGGATACAGCCCCAGTTGAGGCACACGCCCCCCAGGTGTTCCTTCTCGACCAGGGCGACTTTGAGCCCCAGTTGAGCGGCGCGGATGGCGGCGACGTAGCCGCCCGGTCCCGCGCCGATGATGGTGACGTCGTACGTGGGTTCCATTGTTCTCCTTCCGATAACCCTCATCGGGTACAAATCATGATTATTATAATCTGGATTTGTACCTTGACCAGTATGGTCTCTTGTCCTACCACGTGACACCTACACTGGTCAGGCTGAGATGGTCTCCTGCTGCTGCGCTGTCGAGCGTCACGGGGAGGCGCTCGCCGGTGGCGACGTGGTACACTCCCACGATGAGCGTGTAGCGACCGGGCGCGAGGTCTGCGGGGAGGGGAACGCCGTAGCGGTCTGTCAGTACCTGGCCCTGCTGCCAGGTCGTGGTCGGTCTGAGGCCCGCGCCAGGCTGCGTGTCCCGTTGGGCCACCAGTTGCCCCACGCCGTCGAGCAACTGGACGGTGACCTTGTATGGTTCGGCGATGGGGGCCTGGGCTTCCCAGAACAGCGTCACCGGCAAGACGTCGCCGGGGGCAAAGCGTTCTCCCGCCAGTGCGTAGCCCCGCAGGTGGATGCCCTCGCCGAAGCGGGCGTCAAGCGCGACGGCAGGCTCCTCGGGCAGCGGGGCTACGCCGTAGGTCGCCAGGCGCACGCGGCCGTACCAGCGCTCGGTGGCCTGGTAGGTGTGCGAGGCCAGCCAGGTCTCGACCAGGCGCTGGGGGTCGGATTCGGCGTCTCCCCAGTAGAGCACGAATAGCCGCCCGTAGCGTTCGAGGAGGGGGGCGAGGAAGGCCTCGACTTCATCCGGTTCGGGCCGGTAGGGGGCCGGGTAGACGTCCTGGTCGGGGTAGTAGTAGGTGAACACTTCCCACTGGTTGGGCGCGTTGAGGACGATGGCGTCGTCAGGGCGCGCGATGGCCGCGATGTCGGCGGCGATCTGGCGGTAGTCGTCGCGGGCGTAGGCGGGGTCCAAGTAGAGGTTGCGGAGGGAGGGAAGGATCGTGATGGCGAGGAGGGTCGTGGTGAGAATGCAGAATGCAGAATGGAGAATGGAGAATGGAGAATGGAGATTGGAGATGCGGCGTTTGCCAATCTCCAATCTCCAGTCTCCAATCACGGAGTGGGCCAGGTTCTCGACTCCATGGGCCACGAGAACGTGGAGGGGTGGGAGGACGACGATGAGAAATTTGAGCCAGGATTCCTTGTACAGGTCGAAGGCGAAGATCAGGGCGACGGGAAGCAGCAGGTAGAGCGCCATGCTGGCGACGGCGAACCCATGCGATGCTTTCAGGGAACCTGAACGGCGAGGCCACAGGCCTGCCAGCAGCAGCACCCCTGTCACAACGAGCGCCAGCGTGGACTCCTTGAGCGGTAGCGTGACGCCCACGGTGAGGACGTGCCACACGTCAAGGAGTGCCGGTCCCAGTGCGTACGCACGTCCCGCCGGCGACCAACCGGTGACGCTCTTGAGCGCAACCGGCAGCCACGGCAGATACAGGAGGATGATGGCGACCTGCACCCCGGCCCACCACGCCAGCCAGCGCCAGCGCTGGGCGGTCCGGCGCGCCACGGCCAGCCACCACAGGCCGAAGATGGCGTTGTGTACCAGAAGCACGAAGGGGAAGGCGTAGTGGGTGTAGAGGCCGGCGGCGGCGGTGAGGATGTAGGGGAGGGAATGGAGAATGGAGAATGGAGATTGCGGATTGCGGATTGCGGATTGCGGATTGCGGATTGCGGGCTTGGGATTTGGGATTTGCGGATTTGCGGATTTGCCGATTTGCAGTACGAGCAGGTAGGTGGAGGCGGCGGAGAGGGCGGCCAGGAGGGCATACATGCGGGCTTCCTGGGAGTAGTAGATGGCGAGGGGGGAGAGGGCTGCCAGGGAGGCGGCGATCAGGCCGGTGGTGTCGTCGAAGAGGTGGCGGCCCAGCAAGTACGTAAAGATGACCAGCGCCAGCCCGGCCACGACGGAGAGGGCACGCAGCGCGAACTCGCTCTGGCCCACCGCTGCCCGCCAGGCGTGGAGCAACAGGTAGTAGCCGGGCGGGTGGATGTCCCCCTCGGCTCCCTCCAGGATCAGGTCCACGGAGCGCTCGGCGATGCGGGCCGAATTGCCCTCGTCGTTCCAGAGGGACTGGGCGTCCAGGCGGTAGAAGCGGAGGAAGGAGGCGAGGAGGAGGAGGGCGAGGAGGAGGAGAGTGGAGAGTGGAGAATGGAGAATGGAGAATGAGGGTCGGAGGTTGGAGGTGGGTGCGGGACGACTCACGTCGTCACTACGGACCACAGGTTGTTTCATCGCCGTACTCGCTGACGTAATACAACTGAAGTCGTCACTACGAGTGTGAGCAGGCCAACCACGCCCAGGATGAGCCAGGGGGACGGGCACCAGGGGCGACGGATGATCAGGGCGTCCACGCCGACTTCTCCCGACACGGCGGTCAGCACGACCTGGTGGCGGTCCTGTCGCGAGCCTTGCACCAGCCGCATCAGGTGCCCGTCCAGCAGGATGTGGCGGGGTGGGTGGCCGTCTACGCTGAGTTCAGCCTCGCCTGTGCCGGGGCCGGGCACCAGTGACAGCGAAGCGCCCTCGAACCAGAAATGGAGCGCCGCGCCAGCCGCGACTGCCCGCCGATAGGTCTGGACTGCTGGCCCGGGCCCTCCCTGGCTCGCTGGCTCGCTGATTTGCTGATTTGCCGATTTGCCGATTTGCACTGTCTCCCAGGCTTCATCGTATTGCAGCGCCCAGTGATCCTCCTGGTGAGTGCCAGGGTAGAGCGTCGGGGTGAGGCCGGCCGTATATTCTTGCATCGCCTGGTAGACGGGCAGGGGGGTAAAGTCCGGCTCGGCCATACGGAAGTAGTACATGGCCTGGGTGCGTTCTGCGTCGCTGGCCCGTTTGAAGAACCAAAAGTTGACCACGCCCACCCAGGGCCACTCCTCCATCGCGCGCTGGTAGGCCAGCACGGCGTAGCGCGCCTGCTGTTCGGGCGTCACCTGCCCGTAGGCTCCCCAGCCCGTGATGCCCGGGTCGTTCGGCACGGCGTTGGAGTTCATCTCGCTGATCCAGACCGGCTTGGCCGCGTCTCCGTTGGCGACCATGATGTCGCGGACGTAGACCGGGCGGGCAAAGTTGATGTTGAGCGGCTGCATGCGATGGTCGGTGGGGCCGGACCACAGCATGTAGTCGTTGATGGAGAGCACGTCGAAGCAGGCGGCCGCCCCGGCGTCGTACATGCGCTGCAAGAAGACGAAATCGCTCAGCCCCAGCGCCGGTCCCGGCCCGGGATGCAGCGAGACGGTGGGAGCCAGCGCCCCGCTGAGGATGACCACGCTCGGGTCGGCCTCTCTGGCGCGGCGATACCCTTCGCACAGGAGCCGCGTGTACCCCTCCGGGTCCACCGGCTGTTCCCCCCACTCGGGATAGATGTTGGGTTCGTTCCACAGTTGGTAGTAGTGGATGCGTCCCCGGTAGCGCGAGACGACGGCATAGACGTAATCCCCCCAGTCGGCCAGGTTGTCTGGAGGCGCGAAAGTGCCCCGGGCGTCGCCGTCGGCGCGGGTCCAGGCAGGTGGGTTGCTCAAGCGGGGGACGATCTCCAGACCAACCTGTTCCGCCAGGGCGACGATGTGGTCATACTTGTCCCAGGCCGAGCGGTAGGGTTCGTGGCGCCGGTCCTGAAAGTCCCCCTTGCCGTGGATCTCAATATCCTCCCAGGGGAATTCCTGGCGCAGCCAGTGGAAGCCGGCGGCGGCCACCATCTGCACCGACTTTTCGCGCTTCCATTCCTCCACTTCCTGTTCCAGGAAGACGTTGACGCCGAAAGGGTTCACGCCGGTGTGAGCCACTGCCGCCCCGGCTGCTGTGCGTGGCTGAGGAAAGAGCAGGTTGGTCGCCAGCAGGGCGGTGCCCCGCACCTGGGGCAGCAGGTCCGCTTCCCCTGTGCGGGCAAACATCCACTCCCGGAGCGCAGAGGGACCAGCGGAGGAGGGTTGGCAGGAGGCCAGGGCCAGGAGTGCCAATCCGATGAGCGCGAAAGCCCGTTTATTCATTCGCAATCCGCAATCCGCAATCCGCAATCCGCAATCGGTGTCAGGTCGGACGGACCACCAAGGCGTCTATGGGATCCGGGATCTCGTCGGACGCCAGGTAGACTCGCGCCTCCGCCCGGGCTTGCTCGAACATGCGGACGAGGTCCTTGTCGGAGCCCTTGAAGCCGGCCACGGAGCGGCGGGCACACGTGCAGCAGCCCAACGAGGCGCGGTAGGAATCCAGGTCGCAGGTGAGGCAACTGCCCAGGTGGACCATCATCAGCGAGAAGCCCAGCACGTCCTCGTGGCCGTCGGGCAGCGTGACGATGTGGTCAATCAGGTTGGCCCACTCGGCTGCGCGCAAGTTGCGCAGTTGTGGGACGCAACGGGATGGAAAGAGGATTTCGCTTTCGGGGTACATGGCTCCACGGTTTCCTTTGTTTTTTGATAGGGGCCATGATAACACAAAAGTGGGCCAATTTCAAGCATTTTTCGGACGAGTTTTGCCTTGCTGACCCTCCCGCGGGTTACGGCTCCCAGCGCCGGCCCTTTCAGGCCGGCGCCTGTTGACCCGCGGGAGGGTAGGATGGCGTCAGTGCCCACTCCGCAGGATTAGCCAGATCTCTTTCAGCGTGGGCCGTTTGCCGTAGACGAGCAGCCCGACCTGGAACAACCTGGCCCCCACCCACAGCGCCACGGGGATGGAGAGCACCAGCACGACGATGCTGCCAACCACGTCTACCCATGCCACCTCCGTCAGCGGCAGGCGCATCATCATCATGGTGGGGGCGGTGAGCGGGAAGAAGGTCAGCACCCGCGCGATGAGCATGTTGGGGTTGGCGAAGAGAAAGCCGCTGATCATGTAGGGGATGGCGGCAAAGAAGGAAAAGATGCCCGCCAGTTGCTGGCTTTCTCGCATCGTCGTGCCGAGCGCGCCGATCCCTGCCATCAGGATGGCATATAGCGTGTAGCCGAGCAGGTAGTAGACCACGCCCAGCACCAGCACGCGCGCCGGAATGGAGGCGGCCCCGGCTACGGCCAGGAGCGCCACCGCGCCACCGCTGAACCCCGCCGCGCTCGCCACCCACACCAGCACCTGCACCAGCCCCAGCGCCCCCAGCCCGGCCACCTTGCCCGCCATCAGTTCCGCCGGCCGGACCGAGGAGACGACGATCTCGATCACCCGGCTCTCCTTCTCCTCCGCCACGCTCTGCAACAGGTAGCCCGACGAGACGAAGATGGTCGTCACCAGGAAGATGGACAAAAAGTAGGGAATGATGAAGGTGAAGGCAAAGCCCCAGCCCCCCTGTCCCTGTGTCTCGCCGCCCGCCGAGAGCACCTGGGGCTCCACATTCAGCGGATCGGCGGCCCGCTTCCGCAGCACCGGGTCCACCCGGCCGGCCAGCAGGTGGTCCACCAGGAAGGCCCGTACTGTCGTCGAGTCGCTGACCGTGGCCGCACTGAACCCGCTGCCCATGCTCATGACGACCACCCGGCCCGTTTCCATGTAATCCTTACCGATCACCATCACCTTCGAGACCTCTTTGGCCTCCAGCGCTGCCTTCGCCTCTGCCTCACTCCCGTACAGGCTAAAGTCCTGCTGGTACTGCGGCAGGATGGGGGAGAAATAGCCTGACTCGTCCACCACGCCGATGGCGGTATCTCCGACGTCGAACTGTCTCCCGAGCGACTCCAAAAGTTGCCGGGCCTGGCCCGCGAAGAGGGCGCCGAACAGCAGCACGGCGATGCCCATGACGGGCACGATGGCCGTCATGATGATAAAGCCAGCCCGCCGCACGTTGGTCACGAAATCGTGGCGGGCGACCACCCACACTTTGCGCCAGTCCATCGCCTCACGCCTCCTCACCGCTCACCGCGGCCACAAAGATGTCTTCCAACGGCACCGGCGCCACCTCGAAGGCCTGGATCTCGACCCCCCGATCCAGGAGCGCGCGCAGCACCGCCTGTGGGTTGGTCCCTTCTGCCAGCGCCAGGTTGAACGACCCATTTTCCGGCTCCACTTCCACCACCCCGGGCAGGCCGGCCGGGACGTGCGAGGCGCGCACCTGGACGGCGTTGGGGGCGTAATCCCGCTTGATCTCTGCCAGCGGCCCATAGAGCACTGCCCGACCCCGGTTGATGAGCAGGATGCGGTCGCACAGCGCCTCCACCAGGCTCATCTGGTGGGTGCTGAGGACGATGGTCTTCCCTTCGCGGTGCAGGGCAGCCATCAGGTCTTTGATGCGCTCCACGTTGACCGGGTCCAATCCCTGGAACGGCTCGTCGAGAAAGAGCACGGCTGGGTCGTGGACCAGGCTGGCGATGAACTGGAGCCGCTGCTGCATGCCCCGGCTCAGGTCCCGCACCCTCCGGTTGGCCCAGTCCTCCAGTTGGATCTGTTTCAGCAGGTCGAGCGCCCGCTTGCGCGCCGCTGACCGGGCGACCCCCTTCAGTTCGGCCAGGTACACCAGCGTCTCCAGCACCTTCAGGTTGCGGAAGAGCCCGCGCTCTTCCGGAAGGTACCCCACTCGGGCTTTGGCCTGGCCTGGCGACAGGCCGAGGATGGTCACGCTGCCGGCGTCGGGGTTGAGGATGTCCATGGCGACGCGGATGGTCGTCGTCTTGCCGGCCCCGTTGGGGCCTAGCAGGCCGAACATCCCCCCCTGTTCGACCTCGAAGGAGAGATGGTCCACCGCCACCACGTCCCCATATCGTTTCACCAGGTCCTGTACTTGAATGATCATGCTACCTCCATTTGACATTCCCTGGTAGCACTATACAATCAAGTGCGGAGAAACGCAAATGGGCATTCCACCTGCCATTGCTGCCGTGGCCCCGGATGGGCATCCGACCCCCGCTCAGCGACGGCGCATCCTGATAGACCTCTGCCGGCGGCGCATCCGGCCGGGCACCGGCAGCAGCGTCGAGTTCCTGCGAAGGAGGACGGCGATGAATCCCTGGCCCGACCTGCGCCCCATTCTTCAGGGTGTGCTCTGGGCGATTACCGGTGGCGTAGCCACCCGCGCCTACATGCCGGAACGGGTCACCCAAGACCTGGACATCCTGGTGCGTCGCCAGGACGGCGACGAGGTCAGGCAGCGGCTGGAAGGTGCAGGGTACTGCTACGTCTCTCCTTTGGCGGTGCCCGGTCTCCTGGTTCGCTCCCCAGAGGGGGTGGAGGTTGACGTGCTCCTGGGCGATGCTCCTTGGGTAGAGGAGGCGCTGGCTCAGCCCCGTCAGGACCCGGCGGGGTACCCCGTCTTGGATCTCCCATATCTGGTGTTGATGAAGATGGCGTCCTCCCGGGCCCAGGACGTGGCTGACACGACCCGCATGCTGGGCCTGGCTTCCGAGGAAGAACTGGCGCGGGTGCGAGAGGCTGTGGCACGCCACGCTCCCCAAGAGACCGAGGACCTGGAATCCCTCATTTACCTGGGGCAGGTGGAGATGGGGAGGGTGCCAGGTACTGAAGATGCTGCGGTCGTAGAGGGTTAGAAGTCCACAAGACTGGTTTCGCCCCTCACCCCAGCCCTCTCCCCGAGAGGGAGAGGGAGCATACTCCCCTCGCCCTGGCAGGGAGAGGGGTCGGGGGTGAGGGTGTGCTCCCCTTGCCCTCCCAGGGAGAGGGGCCGGGGGTGAGGGTGTGCTCCCCTTGCCCTGGCAGGGAGAGGGACCGGGGGTGAGGGTCAGCGATGGAGGTTCGCATGTGGTACGGATTGCGCGTGTCACCAAAGACTGACCCTGATTTCGTCCGCTCTGCAATGGAGTTGTTGCAGTCCACGTCGCGCTATCTTATTGTTACCATCGGAGGAGTCTACCTGGCCTGGCACCTGGTAGCGACGGTGACCTGGCCCGACACCATCGGCTGGAACGTCTGGCTGATCACGCCGCTCGTCGCGCTGACGTTTGCCCTCTCCCTCTGGTTGCTCCCCAAACACCTGCTGGCGGCCCAGGCCGCCTGGCAGGTGGGGCTGGCGGCGAGCATTGCGCTGGCCGTCATCATGTTCCGCCAGCCGTTGATTGCGTTCTTCTATACGCTGCTCCCGCTCATGGCCGTCGTCACCGTCGGCTGGCCGGCCGGCTTGCTGGCGGAGGGGATGGTGACCCTGCTCGTCTGGTGGCTTTCTCACAGCCCTGGTGTGCCCCCCCTCTCCACGGCGTATGGCCCGGCCATCGTCGCCGGCGGAGCCTTCACCGGCCTCTTGGGCTGGGCCGCCGCCCGCGCGCTTCTGACCGCGCTGCAGTGGTACCTCTATAGTTTCGCCCAGGCCCAGGAGAACATGGAGGAGGCTCGCCAACAGCGGGCCGAACTGGCGCGGGTGCTCAAAGACCTGGACCAGGCCTGCTACCGGCTGGAGCGGGCAAACCACATGCTGGTCCTGGCGCGGGCTGAGGCAGAGGAGGCGCGGGAGGCGCGCAATCGTTTTGCGCTGGCCGTGAGCCACGAACTGCGCACGCCGCTGAACTTTATCATCGGGTTCAGTGAACTGATGGTCAACTCGCCGGCCACGTACGCCGGGCCAGACCAGTGGCCGCCCGGCCTCTACGAGGACGTGCGGGAGATTTATCGCAGCAGCACGCACCTCCTGCGGCTGGTCAACGACGTCCTGGACCTGGGACAGATCGAGGCGCTGCAAATGGCCCTGGTCAAAGAGTGGGTGGCTCCGGCCCAGGTCGTGCACGAAGTCGCGTCCATGGTTCGACCGGCGTTCGAGCGCAAGGGGCTGTGGTTCGGGGCGGAGATTGAGCATGACCTGACAGACGTGTTCGCGGATCGCACTCGCATCAGGCAAGTCTTGCTCAACCTGGTGAGCAATAGTCTGCGCCTCACGGAACACGGCGGCGTCACGGTGCACCTGAAAAAAACCGAAGAGGGCCTCCGTTTTTGTGTCCAGGACACCGGTCCTGGCATTGCGGAGGAGGATATCCCCAGGGTCTTTGAGGATTTCCGGCAGGTCGTCAGCGTCAGTTGGCGGCGGCGTGAAGGGGCCGGGCTGGGCATCCCCATCAGCCGGCGTTTCGTCGAACTGCACGGGGGGCGGATGTGGGTGGAAAGCAAGGTGGGGGAAGGGACCTCGTTCTGCTTTACGCTGCCCCTGCCAGGATCCCGGCACGACTTGCCTGCTCCGCCGGGTCAGGAGACCTCGGACGTCCGCTATTGGCGCCGCCTCACGGAGAAAGCCAGGGGCGAGGAGATGGTGTTGGTCCTTTCTTCCGATCCGGTTGCCGGTGAGGTGATCGCCCGCTACGTCGAGGACTACGACGTAGTCGCCGTAGGCAGCCCAGACCAGGTGCAGGCCAGGATGGCCGAACTCTTGCCCTGTGCCCTGATCCTCGATCGTGCGCTGGTCCAGGATGGGGAGGTGCAGTCTGTGCTACGGGAACTGCCCTACGACTTACCGGTGGTCAGTTTCTCCTTGCCGGGCAGCGCGGGCCATCCCAGGTACCTGCCACCTGGCGTGTCGGACTACCTGGTCAAGCCGATTGCCCGCCAGGACCTGGCGGAGGCCGTGCGTGCGCTCGGACCTGGTGTCCGCAACCTGTTGGTCGTGGATGACGATCCAGGCATGGTGCGCTTTGTCACGCTGGCGCTCAAGAGCGCGGAGGGGAGCGGGGGAGCAGGGGAGCGGGGGAGCGGGGGAGCGGGGGAGCAGGGGAGCAGGGGAGAACTGGCCTCCCAGGATGGCTACCGGTTGGCGGCTGCCTACACGGGCACGGAGGCGCTGGTGCGACTGCGCGAGGACAGGCCCGACGCGGTGCTGTTGGACCTGGCCTTGCCCGACATCAGCGGCTGGGACGTGCTGAGGGAGATGCAAGAAGAGCCTGGCCTGAACGAGGTTCCTGTGATACTCATCACGGCCCACGATTGGCCGCAGATGCAGCCGGCCGGCGAGGGAGAGGCCCTGCGGGTTACGATGCGTCGTCCGTTATCTCGCAAGGAACTGACGGCTGTCCTGGGCTGTCTTCTGGACACGATCCAGCCGGCGTATCCAGCAGTCTCAGCCGGGCCAGTGCATGCAGCAGGTCCTTCTGGGTGATGGGCTTTTTCAAAAAGCCGGCCGCGCCCAGCGAGAAGGCCAGTTCTGGCTCATTCCACACCGAGCAGACGATGACGGGGATGTGGCGGGTCTCGGGGTCCGCCTGCAGCGCCTGCAAGACCTCCCACCCATCCATCGTGGGCATCATCACGTCCAGGGTGATGGCCTGGGGCTGCATCTGGCGCACCAACGGCAGGACCTGCTCCGGCTCCTGGACGCCGACCACCTGCAAGTGGGAGCGGCTCAGGTAGCGCCGGAACATGCGGATGGCCGGCTCCTGATCGTCCACCACGAGCACCACCCACTGGCCGGCGCGCGGCAGCGCTAGCACCAGCCCGACCAACCCGGCCTCCGCGCCGGGAGGATGGACTTGCTGAAGGGTAGCGCCCAGGCGTTGAGCCCAATAGCGGGCTGCCTCCAGGGGGGCATCCCCGGCGCTGGCTGCGGGTGAGGACGGGAGTTCCTTACGAAACTGGATGCAAAGTGTGACCTGGCCTGGCTGCACCTGGGCGCTGGCGGTGATGTCACTGCCAGGCCGGACGTCGAGCGCATGACTGAGCAGGCTGAGGAGGATCTGGCGCAGGATGACCCGGTCGGCCAGGACTGGGGGCAGGCTCTCCGGGAGGGCCAGGTGCAATGCCAGCCCCTCGCTTTGCACCCGGCGGGCCAGGGTCCGCGCGACCCCGCGCATGATCTCGACCACGTCGAGCGGTTCCCTGGCGACTTCGAAGGTGCGGAAGTTGCTGCTCCACTGCCCCGGAGCCACTTGCTTTTCTTCGGGACGCTCCTGGCCTGGGAAGGCCTGGTCCCACAGCCAGGCAGCCACGGCTTGCAGGGCGCGACTGTGCTCGCGGCGCGACTGCCGTTCGCTGAGCGATAGATGGGCCTGCAACTCGGGCAGGCTGAGCCTCTCGACGTAGCGGCCGTGCAGGATGAGATAGGGACGCCACTCCACGGAGCCGGGCACGTACTCCGGCTCGGGGGGCCGCAACGTTTCTATCGCGTGCAGCAGGACCTGGTACAGATGCTCGGCCCGACTCTCCCGCGCTGCGGGTGGCGGGGTGAATATGGAGGCCAGCGGGTGCGTCTCGAGCGCCGCGTAGTCGTAGAGGTTAGCAAGGCCGTCTCTGACCAGCCGGTTGAACTCTGCCCGTTCCATCGTACTCCTCCTCTTGCCAGGATATTATAGCATGGCCAGCGACCGTTTTCCAGTTTCGTGGCCGTTGTCTGGCCGAAGCGTGGCCGAAAAGTGGTTGAGTGTGGCGCGCTGGGCGTGTATAATAGACCCTGAAACATGCGCCAGGATTTGGGAAAGGAAAGGGGGTATGGTGTATCGGGGAGATGAGCCCACAGAAAGACTGACGGTAAAGATCAACCTGTGAGAAACGGTCAAGCAAAGGAGGAACCATGTCTAAGAAACGATATTCGTTACTGGCTCTGGTGCTGGTCATAGCCGTGCTTCTGGCAGCCTGCGCGCCGGCCACTCCGGCCGCAGCGCCGACGGCCGCCCCGACCCAGGCACCGGCCGGCCCCAGTGGGGACCTGGAGATCTTTAGCTGGTGGACGGCCGGGGGTGAGGCCCAGGGGCTGGAGGCCATGCTCAAGGTCTTCCAGGCGCAGTATCCCAACGTCAACGTCATCAATGCCACCGTCGCCGGCGGCGCGGGGGTGAATGCCCGGGCCGTGCTGGCCACCCGCATGCAGGGCGGCAAACCGCCCGGTGCGTTCCAGGTGCACGCCGGCCACGAACTGATTGATACCTACGCCGTCTCCGGGCAGATGGAGCCGATCACCTTCCTGTACGAAGAGGAGGGGTGGCTGGATCTGTACCCGCAGGACCTGATCAAGATCCTCTCGTACAACGGGGAGATCTGGTCGGTGCCGGTCAACATCCATCGCGCCAACGTCATGTGGTACAACAAGGCGGTCTTCGCGGACAACAACCTGCAGCCGCCGAAGACGATGGACGAGTTCTTCACGGTGGCCGAGAAGTTAAAGGCGGCCGGGATCATTCCGCTGGCGCTGGGCGAGTCCTGGACCGAGGTTCACCTGTTCGAGACGGTGCTCCTGGGCACGCTGGGCCCAGACAAGTACATCGGCCTGTGGGCCGGGACGACGGACTGGAAGAGCGCCGAGGTGACCAAGGCGCTGGAGAACTATGACCGCATGTTGAACTACGTCAACGAGGACTTTGCTGCGCTCTCGTGGGACCAGGCCACCCAACTGGTGATTGACGGCACGGCCGCCATGAACGTCATGGGAGACTGGGCGGAGGGCTATTTCAAGAGCAAGGGTTGGACGCCGGGAGTGGAGTTCGGCTGGGCACCCTCGCCGGGCTCGGCCGGCGCGTTCGATGCCTTGTCCGATAGTTTCGGCCTGCCCAAGAACGCCCCCAACCGGGACGCCGTGCTGGCCTGGCTCAAGATCTGCGGCTCCCAGGCCGGCCAGGATGCCTTTAACCCGATCAAGGGCTCCATCCCGGCCCGCACCGACGGGGATCGCAGCCTGTACGACGTGTATCTCCAGTCGGCGATGGACGACTTTGCCAGCAACAAGATCGTCCCCAGCCTGTACCACGGGGCGGCAGCGGCCCCCAGTTGGCTACAGGCCATCACGGAAGCCGTGGGCCTCTTCATCGCCAACCGCGACGTGGCTGTCTTCCAGGAAGCACTGGTGGCAGCCTGCGCCACCGCTGGCGTATGCAAATAGTACCTGTAGCCGGGCGGCCCTGAACCATCAGGGCCGCCCTCATCGTCGAGGTAGGTCCAGGTATGCGCATTCGCAAAGACCGCCTGCTGGCCATCGCGCTGATATCCCCCTCTGTGGTGGCGATCGCCATCTTCGTCTACGCATTCATCGCCTGGACGATCCGCGCTTCCCTCTCTTCCTGGGAAGGGCTGCTCCCAGACTACACCTTCGTGGGCCTGGCCAATTTTACCCAACTGTTCCGCGATCCGCGCTTCCAGATTGACTTGCGAAACACGGGCATCTTTACGGTCCTGTTCCTGGTGGCCTGCCTGGTGGTGGGCCTGCTGCTGGCAATCCTGCTGGACCTGCGCCCCCGAGGGGAGGCGGTGTTCCGCAACGTGTACCTGTTCCCGATGGCGATCTCGTTCATCGTGACCGGCGTCGTCTGGCGCTGGTTGCTCAATCCGGCCACTTCGCTCGAGCGCTTGAGCGGGATCAACCTGTTGTTCCACCAGGCCGGCCTGGACTTTCTGGTGTCCAGGTGGTACACGTCCCGCAACTTTGGCATCGCCGCCATCGTCATCCCGGCCACCTGGCAGATGTCCGGTTTCACCATGGCGCTGTACCTGGCCGGCATCCGCGGCATTCCCGAGGAGTTGCGGGAGGCGGCTCGCGTGGATGGGGCCAGCGAATCGCAGATCTATCGCTACGTCGTGATGCCTATGCTAAAGACCGTGACCTTGAGCGCCGTCATCATCCTGGGGCACACCTCGCTCAAGATTTTCGACCTGGTGATGGCGATTACCCAGGAAGGAGGGCAGGGCTATTCGGCCGACGTGCCGGCGCTGAACATGTGGTACACGGCCTTTCGTGCCCTGCGCTTCGCGCGGGGAGCGGCCATCGCCATTATCATTCTCACGACGGTCGCCGTGCTGATCATACCGTACCTGATCCATACGCTCCGCTCAGAGGTCGAGCAATGAAGCGATGGATTACGCGCTCCATCCTGTACGTGCTGCTCGTCGGAGCGGCACTCTTCTACCTGATGCCGGTCTACGTGCTGCTGACCACCGGCTTCAAAAGTTTTCAGGAAGTCAACCTGGCCACCATGTGGGCGCTGCCCTCTGGCCTGCACCTGGACAACTTTGTGGCGGCGTTCGAAAAACTGGCGCCGAACTTGAGCAACAGCCTCTCGCTGACGGTAGCCGCCACTATTCTCTCCTCCATGCTGGGCTCGCTGAACGGGTACGTGTTGTCCAAGTGGCGCTTCCGGGGCTCCGATCTGCTGTTTACGGCCATGCTGTTTGGGATGTTTATCCCGTACCAGAGCATTCTCATCCCGCTGGTGCGCTTCATGCAGGCCATCGGCCTCTACGGCAGCCTATGGGGATTGGTACTGACCCACGTGATCTATGGCCTCCCGATGACCACGTTGATCTTTCGCAACTATTACGCGACGATCGGGACGGAAGTGGTCGAGGCGGCCCACATTGACGGGGCCGGCCTGTTGGGCATCTACCGGTACATCATGCTGCCGCTGGCGATCCCCAGTTTCGTGGTGGTCGTGATCTGGCAATTCACGTCCATCTGGAACGAGTTTCTGTTCGCGGTGACGTTGACCGGCCCGCAGTACTGGCCGGTCACGGTCGCGCTGCAGAATCTGGCCGGCAGCCAGATCGTGGAGTGGAACGTGCAGATGGCGGGGGCGTTCCTGGCTGCGTTGCCGACGCTCTTGGTCTACATTTTCCTGGGCCGCTTTTTCCTGCGCGGGCTGATGGCGGGGGCGCTGAAGGGATAATGCGGAATGCGGAATGCGGAATGCGGAATGAGGCTGTCCGCCGTCTGCCGTCTGCCGTCCACTATAGATGCCGCACGTACACCCGGTGGTTTTTGTAGGGTTTGCCGCCGAGGTTGACCAGGTCGTTGCGCATCTGCACCGCCGTCTCCGCTACCTGGGTCAGGTCGGCGTGCTGGAACCTGAATTCGCGCAGGCTGTTCTCCATCTCCGTGTACAGGAGTGTGTTGCCGCCGCGCCCCTGGAACTCGGGCAGGATGCCCGCCCCGTTCAGCGCGATCCACCTGGTGCGGCGCACCTCCCGCAGCAGGTCCAGGATGCCGAACGGTAAGAGGTGCCCCCGCGCCCGCTGTAGGGCAGCCGATACGTCGGGGAAGGCGAAGAGGAAGCCGACCACGTCCTCCCCGTGGGTGATCAGTTTGATCAGCCGGGCATCCGCGACCATCATGAGGTTTTCCACCAGGAATTTGATCTCCCGCTCGGTCAGCGGATAATACTCCCAGTTGTTCACGAAAGCCTGGTTGTAGGTTTGGCCGATGCGGCCGGCCCACTTGAGCAGTTCCCGCTTGGTTTGGAAGCGCCGCACGGCCAGGTTACCCCGCTGCTTGACGCGCTCGGCGAGGCGGTGGATGCGCTCCGGCAACTGGAAGGTCTGTGCGTTGATGTAGCAGGAGACGAAATCCACTTCCTTCTGGAAGCCCAGGGCCTCGACCAGGCGGGGGTAGTAGTCGTAGTTATAGTTCATCATGGTCATCATCTGGCGGTGTTCGTAGCCTTCCACCAGGATGCCGTAGCCATCGAGTACGCCGAAGCCCTTGGGGCCGACGACGTGGTCGAGGCCGCGCCCGCGCGCCCACTCGAAGACGCGCTCGAAGAGGGCGTTGGCGGCTTCCTGGTCGTCTTCGCACTCGAAGAGGTAGAACTGGGCCTGGCGGGTGGAGTGGTAGTCGTTGAAGCGGCGGTTCTCGAGCGCACCGATGCGGCCCACGTCGCGGCCGTCGCGCGTGGCGACGAAAAAGTCGGCGGTGGAGTGCTCGTAGAAGGGGTGCTTACGGCGGTTCAACTGTACCTGGGCGTCTATGAGGAGTGGGGGGACCCACTGGGGGTGGCCGGCGTAGAGGCGGAAGGGGATGTTGACGAAGCGGCGCACCTGGGCCTTGGACTGGGTGTCAATTTGCTGTATGGTGATCAAGAGAACCTCCGGTTGTCTGCTGGTTTGCCCCCGAGACGGGAACTCGGGGGAACTTGAGAGTGTACACCAACCTATGCTTTCTGACAACCTGGCAGGCCGGAGGGATGTGTTTCAACCTGGGGGGTCTGCATGGGACGCGCCGGCCTGGAAGAGCCGGCGCTGGGAGGGGTTCCAGCCTGGCAGGCTGGAGGGATGTGTTTCAACCTGGGGGGGTCTGCATGGGACGCGCCGGCCTGAAAGAGCCGGCGCTGGGAGGGGTTCCAGCGCTGAGTGTTTCACGGAGGGGTTCCCGGTTCCGTTAATTGTTTTGTTCCGGTAATTGTTTTTTTGAGTTTTCGGATGAGGAGTACCTTCCTTTCGGGGCTGTCCCGGGGGACGGATTGGTAGATCACTGCCTGCGCCCTGGCGCGCAAGGGAGGGGGGAGGTTCTGAAGGAGGTCCTGGAGTTCGGAGGCGCACAGGCGGGTGGCGACGATGAGGGTGAGTTGAACGATGAGGCGGCGGAGGGCGATGAGGGCCAGGAACAGGTCGTCCGTACGGGCCTGGACGGATTGGGCGGCGAGGCCAAGTTGGAGGGGGAGGTCGGCGGGTTGTTCGACGAGGAGGGAGGCGAGGTGTTCGAGGTCGGGAGGGGGGAGGGGGTGGCTGAAGTGGCCGTGCTTGAGGGCGTTGAGGTTGCCGCAGGGGGCACCGGCGGGACGGGGGCCGAGTTCGGCGTCGCGATGGGCGCGGCAATAGGTGTGGCCGCGCATGGCCCAGGCGCGGCAGGTAGGGACGTGGCAGTGGGTTTTGTGTGGGTTGTGGGGCATGGTAAATCGGCAAATGGCGAATCACTAGGATCGGCCCATGAGGTCTACGCCCAGGATGGCGCCGGCGACTTCGTAGGCCTCTATCAAGACGATTTCCTTGGGGTCGGGTGGGGGGCCGTAGACGACGGCACGGTCGCGCAGGAGGCGGCCGAGGCGGATGGCGTTCTGGCTGTAGACGGCGAGGAGCCTGTCGAGGTGGTCGGCGTCGGGGTCTTGCCAGCAGGAGTCGAGGTAGTGGGAGAGACGGGCCTGTTTGGCAGCCAGGGCGGAGATGACGTCATCAATGTGGACGGGGAGGACGTGAGCGTCGGGATCGTGGCGAGGGGGGGCGTCGTAAGGTGGAACGTCGTTGGTTGGCGTGCTGTCTTGGGGTGGGGCGTCGTTGATGGGCGCGCCGTCCTGGGGTGAGACGTGGTCGTCGTCGTCGGTGTATTCATCGGTGAAGGTGTCGTCGTCAGTGAGGGGGGCATCGAGGGAGGCATTGGGACGCACCTCATCACACGTGGGCCAGGTCTGCAACTCTTCGTAGCTGTCGCGGTAGAGGGCGTAGCGGTCGCGGAGGAGGCGGCCGAGGCGGGAGGCGTTCTGGCCGTAGAGTAAGAGGAGGCGGGCCAGTTGTTCGAGGTCGAGGTCGTCCCAGCAGCGGTCCAGGTGGTCGGAGAAATGGGCCTGTTGGGCGACCAGGCTGGTGATGACGTCGTCAATGTGGATGGGGGATTCTTTGTAGTTGAGTATGTCTTGGTCGTCGTACATGATGCTGCTCCTGGCGAATTTGTGAAAAGGGGGATGGGCCGCCACTATACGCGCCCATCCCCCTCCGGTTGTTGGTGGTATTGTAGCACAAAAGTTCTATGATGTCAAATCTTGGAATTGGTGTTGACTTGGGGCGGGTTTCATTCTATAATGATGGTGAGGCGTGAAACGTGAAGCGTGAAGCGTGAAACGTGATGCGTGATGCGTGAAACGTGAAGCGTGAAACGTGAGGCGTGTTGCGTGTTGCGTGATTTGCGATTTGCGATCTGCAGGGCTGAATCGGCCAGGGCGAAGAGGAGCAGTGGGAGTGGGGGGATAGTGAAGTACTGGTTGGATACTCTGCTTTGTGGCGGGACTTGGGGCCTGTGAATGTGGTTCGATTTCTCCAGCAGTTTGAGACCGGCCAGGGCGATTACACCCTGGAACGCCACCAATGGCTGGATCAATACACGGTCGAGGAGATCGTACAGGAAATCCAGAAACGCCGTGGTATTGGGCAGAGCACAACTCTGGATGATTGAGGAATGCCTGGGGCTCTTGGATGGGTTGTTCAAGAGGCGGGGTTCTTGCAGGCGCGGGGCAGAGGCGAACAGTCGATGGTGGTTTGATGAGGCGGTCACCTGCCTTGCCGTCACAAGAAAATCGGATCTAAGGGCTTCTCTTCTGGCATGTAGGAGGATGGATGGCGAGACCAATGAATCCTTATGTGGCTGGCAATCCTGTCGGTGATAGCCATGCGTTTGTGGGGCGGGCGGATGTGGTGCGGGAGGTGGTGCGTGTGTTGCGCCGGCCGCAGGACAACGCGATCGTGCTGTATGGGCAGCGGCGCATCGGCAAGACTTCCATTCTGCAGCACCTGGCAGCCGTGCTTCCTCAGGAAGGGCCGTACCGGGCAGTTTACTTTGACCTGCAAGACAAGGCGGCCTGGCCCCTGGGGCGGGTGCTCCAGGACCTGGCCCGCACAATCGCCAATGCCCTGGGACAGCCTGACCCTGACCTGGGATCTGACCCTGAGACCGCTTTTCGTCAAGAATGGCTTCCCGCTGTGTTGGGAGATCTGCCGGAGGGCTGTTCGCTGGTGTTGCTGTTCGACGAATTTGATGTACTGGCCGATCCTCAAACGGAACAGGCGGCAGCGGCCTTTTTCCCTTATCTGCGCGACCTGCTGGCCAGCGACCCGCAAAGGTTGCAGTTTGTCTTTGTCATTGGCCGCAACGTGGATGACCTGACCAACATTGCCCTCTCCCTCTTCAAGGGCACTCCTGCCCAGCGTGTCTCTTTGTTGAGCCGGAAGGATACCATTGATCTGGTACGTCTTTCTGAGGCCAATGGCACACTGCGCTGGCCTGATGAGGCCGTGGAACGAATCTGGCAGTTGACATGCGGTCATCCATTCCTGACCCAACAACTCTGTTCCCACGTCTGGGAGCAGGTCTACGACGAAGAGCCTAGTGGGTCCCCCATCGTGACCCCGGAGGATGTAGACGCAGCCATCCCGGATGCGCTGGAGGCCAGCCGCAACACGCTGGAGTGGCTGTGGGATGGGTTGCCCCCGGCTGAGCGAGTGGTTGCCTCCGTACTGGCTGGAGTTGGACCTAGTTCTATCACTCAAGAGGGGTTGGAGCAATTACTGCACGAGAGCGGTGTGCGAATCGTTATAAGAGAGCTCCAGAATGCCCCCCAACTTTTGCAGGAATGGGACCTGATCGAACCCTCCAATGATGGCTACCGCTTCCGCGTCGAGTTGCTGCGCCGCTGGATCATCGAGCACAAGCCACTGCGCCGTGTGCAGGAGGAGTTGGACCGCATTGAGCCGGTGGCCGAGAGTCTATACCGGGCTGGTTTGGGGTATTATCAGAATGAGCAGTTTGAGCAGGCAATTGGAGCATTGCGCCAGGCTATTGGTCTCAATCCCAATCACGTAGGGGCCAATCAACTGCTGGCCGATATCCTGCTGGCCCAGGGGCGGCCACGTGAGGCACAACAACTATTAGAGCAGCTCTATGAATACCAACCGGCTGCTGCTCGCTCCCGTCTGGTGCAGGCTCTGCTAGCACAAGCTAGGGCTGTCGATGGCGGCGACAAGCAACTGACTTATCTCCGGCGAATGTTAAAGCGTTTGCGGCCGGATGGGACAGTGAGCCGCATAGATAAGCAGCTGATCATCTACGAGAAGGTTTTGGAACTTGACTCTATGCAATCGGAGGCTATCGCCGGACGGCAGCGTATCTGGGAACAGCGTGGAGACACTGCTCTGGAATCCGATGACTTGGATACAGCATTGGAAGCCTACCGGAAAGCTGGTCTCACCGATAAAGTAACCAAGACTGAGCAGGAGATACGGCACCGTGATTTGAATGCCCGGTTAAGGGAAGCAGAGGCGTTAGAGCAGAAAAGACGCTACGACGATGCATTGTACGTCGTGCACAGGTTGGCCGATGAGTATTCGGAGATGAGGAGCTGGGTACCTGACTTTGAACGGTTGGAGCGCAAGATCCGCTTAGTAGACCCATACCAGCGCGCGCTGGAAGCTCTGCAAAATGGTGATCGAGGGACCGCTCAAACTCTGCTAGCTAAGGTGATTGACTCAGATCCAGGGTTCGAGGATGCTACTCGTTATCTGCATTTGGCTGTGACAAACGTGGACGTTGCCAAAGTGCAAGCCAAAAATCGGCGTATGATACCCTTGATGTTAGGAGCTGTCGTTGCTGGCATGTTGCTGGGAATTGCTCTTGGAGTAGGTACAAATAGACTTCTTGCTCCTGTATTATTGCCAAGTCAAACGCATAATATAGAGCCGTCTCCAACATCTTCTGTAGCTATGTCGGCTGCTTCAACAATGATACCTACAGGAACACCGACTACTGAACCGATGCCAATAGATGTTCATGTTTCTCCACCCCCTGTAACGCAACCGGTTCCTATCATCACTTCTACTATGGTCGTAATAGTTTCAACTGTTGCTCCTAATCTGTGGGGGCTTCATCAAGTTTGTGCAGGGCAGACGTTGTCCGAGATCGCTACCACGTACAGCACTACAGTTGATTACCTCGCTACAATCAACCCAGTTTTGGATCCAAATCAACTCTCTACCGGAATATTGCTATTTGTGCCATGGCAAGCAAGACCAAACGAAGTACCAGATTTTGTCTTACATTCAGTTACAACTGATGATACTTTGACTGCTCTGGCTGACAAGTACGCTACGAGTGTCGAGGCGATCCAGGCTGCAAATGATCTAGCTGATCCGAATCTTATCTATCCCGATCAGAGTCTGAGAATTCCAGTTGGTCTGACAACTGTTCTCAGAACCAATGGTTGCGCTGACTTCTTTGGAGTGCTTGACCATCCTAGTGGACTGGATGTATACCTTAGGTCCAGTCCTGCACTCGGGGCTGTACAGGCTAGCTTAGTGGTCGCTAACAAGACACCGCTGCAGGTATTAGGGCAGAATCCTGGTGCACGCGGAGGTCCATGGTACAAGGTGATTGTGAAAGTCCGAGCAGGAGGCTATCGTACAGGTTGGCTACGGTCTGCCTGGGTAAGATTGGATGGTGGTATCTCTTCTCAGGACATACCCTTCATCGAACAGTAAATCTGACAGTCGAGAGTGGTGAGCAATCTGGAAAAGGGCCCGAAGATGGCTGTGGCGACAGTGACTTTAGAGCAAATTCGTGCAGTTGGACAACACCCTGCTTTGTTGCGGGACTTAGGGCCTGTGAATATGGTCTGCTTCCTTCAGCAATTTGAGATTGGCTACGGCGGTTCATTCTTGAGCACTAGACACTACCAATAGCTGGATCAATGCACTGTTGAGGAGATCGTGCAGGAAATCCAGAGACACCGCAACAGTAGGCAGAGCACACCCTTGGATGACTTGAGGAATGCCCGGAGGTCTTAATGCATAACCCATTCTTCTATGGTAACCCTGTCTCTCCCGATCAGTTCCTGGACCGGCAGCGGGAGTTGCGCCGCATCGCGGGCCGGATCGTCAGCCAGGGACAATCTACTGCAGTGGTCGGCGAACCGCGCAGCGGTAAGACCTCACTACTGCTGTATCTGGCTGCGCCAGAAACCCGGGACGATCTCTATGGACCTGATGGACAGATGCTATCCTTTTCGTTCATAGACAACCAGGCATTAAGTGGACAGTGCAATCAGGCCCAGTTCTGGGAGTTGGCGTTGCGTCCATTCCGTGAGGAAGTCATCGGTCATGACATCAACTCGCCTTTGGCTCGGGCATACCAGATATGCCAGGAGAACGCCTTTGGTACATTTACTCTGGAACGCCTCTTAGCCCAGATGAATGCGAAAGGGTGGCGGTTGGTGCTGTCGCTGGATGAGTTTGATGCATTGTTGTATTACACAGCGCTCAGTTGCGCTGAATTCTTCGGTGGCTTACGTACACTGGCCTCGCGTAGCCGAGGTACGTTGGCTCTGGTCATCGCCAGCCGTCGCCCGCTGACGGACCTCAACAAGGATACACAGCAGTTCAGCCGCACCAGTTCCCCCTATTTTAACTTTCTTGACGAGATCACACTGGGGCCATTTCCTAACAAGACCATTCCTGAACTGCTGGGCCGGGCCAAAGATCACTTCACGACGGGCGACCGCCGTTTCATTGAGAAGGCGGCCGGCGGGCATCCTTATCTGTTACAGGCAGCATCTTCCGAGATGTGGGAGGCCCACGAAGAAGGTCAGGATGAACCTACCCGACGATGGCGACAGGTAGGACACGGTCTTTACGACAAAGCAGCGCTGATCCTGGAGGACACCTGGCGGCTTTGGTCGCCAGCGATGCGGAAGGCGTTTACTATCGTGGCTCTGGCCGACGTCGTCAAGATGTTGGAGCAGCGCCAGTTCTATGCAGTTCCACTTGTCCGCGACAAGCGTGACGTGGGACCAGAACTACGGTTGCTGGGAAAGCAAGGCTTTGTGACAGAAGATCAGACTGCTCTTGCTGGCTGGCGTGTGCGTCCACAAGCCTTCCTCTGGTGGTTGGCCGATGAATTGGTGCGCACAGTACGCGACGAGACGTCGTTCGAGGAGTGGTTGCAGAAGCAAGAATTGGGATTCCTGCTGACGCGCGGCGAGAAGGAACAACTGGGCAAGGCTGTCCGCGCAGTTGTGGACTTACTCAAGGGTGGTGTGACCACGCTTATCGAGGCAGTGGCCAAGGGGGTGGGAGAGGCGGTGATGAAAGGGGGGTGAGATTTGGCTGAGCCGTCCGGTCCGGGTGCCCCGGGCATCCGCCGCGTTCGTCGCTCCAGCGCCGGGGCAGCCCTGTGGACGGGACTGCTGGTGCTGGTGGCGTTCCTGTGGGGGATTTCGTTCATCGCGATCAAGTACGCGATCGAGTACGTGACGCCGCTGGAGTTGGTCGCGATGCGCTACGTGCCGGTGGCGCTCACGTTTGCCGTGATGCTCGTCCCTACCCGCAGGCACCAGGTGTGGCACCTGGTACGTACCGACGGCTGGCGGGTGGCGCTGATCGGGCTGGGAGGGGTGCTGTACAACGTCTCTCTGGGGCTGGGTGAGACGCGTGTGGCGGCCGGGACGGCCAGCCTGATCATCGCGCTGAACCCGGCCTTTACTTACGTCCTGGCGGTGGCTTTCCTGGGCGAACGGTTTACCTGGCGGCAGGTACTGGGGCTGACTGTCGCCTTCGGCGGGCTGTTCGTGATCGTGCGCTGGGGCAGCGGGCGACCGGTGACGGCGGGCGATGCCAGGTACGTGCTGATCACGCTGCTCGCGCCGGCCTGGTGGGCGGTCAACAACGTGGCGGGCAAGGCCCTGGTGGCGCGTCACCCACCGATAGTGGTGAGCGGCGTTTCGATGATGTTCGCCGGCCTGCTCTCTCTGGCATTTGTGCGGCCTTCGCTCGTGGCGCAACTGCCGAGCCTGCCCACCGCGTTCTGGTGGGTGGTGCTCTCTCTGGCGTGGCTGTGCACGGTGTTCGCGCTGAGCGTGTGGTTCGGTGCGATGGAACACATGCCGGCCGGGCGCGTGGCCGGTTTCGTCTATCTGATCCCCATGTTTGCCGTTGCTTTCAGCCATCTATTGCTGGACGAGCCAATCCCACCGGCGCTGGTGGTGGGGGCGGTGATCCTGGTGGGTGGCGTGTGGCTGATCAACCGGTGAATGGCTGAGGTGCATAGACTGTGATGGATTCGTCGGGTTCCGGTGTAGGGTGTGGCCACAGGGTGCGCAGGGCGGTGGCTGGGACGGCGGTGTGGCAGGGGCTGCTCATCCTCGTTGCGCTGACGTGGGGCAATTCGTTTATCGCGATCAAGCACGTGGTGGAGCACGTGACGCCGCTGGAATTGGTCACGATGCGGTTTGTGCCGGTGGCGCTCACCTTCGCCGCGCTGCTGCTGCCCACGCGCGGGCGGCAGGTCTGGCACATGGTGCGCGCCGAGGGCTGGCGGCTGGCGTTCCTGGGGCTGACCGGCGCAGTGCTCTACAACATCTTCCTGGGCTGGGGCGAGACGCACGTGGCGGCCGGAAGCGCCAGCCTGATCATCGCGCTCAACCCGGCCTTCACGTACGTCCTGGCGGTGGTTTTCCTCGGCGAACGGTTTGCCTGGCAGCGTGCGCTGGGGCTGGCCGTGGCCTTCGGCGGGCTGTTCGTCATCATCCGCTGGGGCAGCGGGCGCCCGGTCACGCTGGACGACGCCCGGTACGCGCTGATCACGCTGTTCGCGCCCGTTTGCTGGGCTACGTACACTGTAACGAGCAAGCCGCTCGTGGAGCGCTATCCTCCGCTGCTGGTGACCGGCGTCGCTATGATGTTCGCCGGGCTGTTCTCGCTGGCGTTCATCCGCCCGGCGTTCCTGGCCCAACTGCCGGCCTTGCCCCTCTCGTTCTGGGGGGCGATCCTGTTCCTGGCCTGGCCCTGTACGGTCTTTGCCTTCAGCGTGTGGTCCGGCGCATTGGAGCGCATGCCGGCCGGGCGGGTGGCCAGTTTCGTATATCTGGTGCCGATGTTCGCGGTGACGTTCAGCCACTGGCTGCTGGGTGACCCCATCACGCCGGCGCTGGTCGCCGGCGCGGCCGTCCTCGTGACCGGCGTGTGGCTGATCAACCGCCCCTGATCACTGATCCCTGATCACCAATCACGGGTAGTAACTGCTCAGATAGGAGATATAATTACACAGAGTTACACGGAGAACACACAGAGGCACACAGAGGATAGTTACTAAAAGACCTTGCAACCTCTGTGTTTCTCTGTGTCTCCTCTGTGAATCTCTGTGACCTGAGTAGTTACCACGGATAAATGAAAAGCCGCCCCCTGGTGTGGGAGCGGCTTTTGTCTGACGAGTGGGTTCTCGTTATGAGAGGATGCTCTGGAGGCGCATGGCGAGCGACATGTCGCCGCTGATCTTGATCTTGCCCTGCATGAAGGCGGCCATGGCGTTCAGTTCGCCGTTGGCCATGGCGATGAAATCCTTGCCGACCATCGAGAGTGTCATGTTGGGCGAGGCCTTTTTTCCCTGCTCCACGTTGGCCTTGCCGTCCGCCAGCGTCACCGTCCACTGGCCGCCCCCCTCACCCGTCAGATCGAAGAGGATGACGGCGTTGATGCCCTTGATCTTCGCCGGGTCTATGTTTTTGATGTTGTCGAGAACCCCGAGCACGTTTGTGATAGCCATTGTCCTGTCCTCCTTGGGATGATTTGAGTCCATTATAGCCCTGAAACGTGAAACGTCAAACGTGAAACGTGAAACGTGAAACGTGAAACGTGAAACGTGAAACGTGAAACGTGAAACGTGAAACGTGAAACGTGAAACGTGGTGCGTGTTTCGTCGTTTTTCGTTCGATGGGGTTGGCTGTTGGCGCAACGTGGTGTATAATATTGGGGAGCAGGTTGATATCTGGAGGTGATGAGATGCGCAAGTTCGTCAGTTTCCTGGCTGGACTGTTGGCGGGGGCCGTGGTGGGCGTCGCGGCTGCGCTGCTGTTGGCTCCCCTTTCGGGCTCGCAACTGCAAGAGAAGATGCGGTCCCGCGTGCAGGACTTGGTGAAAGAGGGCAAACGAGCGGCCGGTGCTCGCCGGGCTCAACTGGAGGCACAACTCGAGGTCTTCAAGCGCGGCACGCCGGTCACCATCGAGACGACACCCGAACAACCCCAGTAGTACCTCGCGAGTAAAGTTCTTGCACGATGGGCAAGGAACTTGATGCAGGGGCGCAGAGATCGCAGAGAGATGGAAGAAGCCTCGAATCTCTGAGTTTCTCTCTGCGTCTCCGCGTCTCTGCGTTGAGTTATCCTCGTTTGGTGCAGGTGTGCATCGCTCTAGTGGGCCTGCGCCGCCTCGGCCAGCCCCTCGAAGAGGCGGCGCATCACGAGGTGGCTTGCGACCATCGCCTCGGGATGCCACTGCACGCCCACGCAGAAGGGATGGTCGGGCGCTTCCAACCCCTCGACGATGCCGTCGGGGGCACGCGCGGTGATGGCCAGCCGTGCGCCCACCGCTTTGGCGGCCTGGTGGTGGGCACTGTTGACCCCCAACTCGCCTGTCCCGACCAGTGCAGCCAGCCGGCTGCCGGCGGCAACCTGGACCGTGTGGGTGACCACGTCCATGGGCCGGCCGGCCACGGTGCTGTGCGAGAGCGCGCCGCGCACCTGGGTAGGAATATCCTGGATGAGCGTACCCCCGGCCGCGACGTTGAGCACCTGGATGCCCCGGCAGATCGCCAACAAGGGCAGCCCCTCCGCCAGCGCCCAGCGGGCCAGGGCGAGTTCCGTGCGATCGCGCCGCTCGTCTAAGGCCCACAACAGCCCACCGTCTTCTTCGCCGTACAGGGCGGGCGAAATATCCCCGCCACCGGAGAGGAGCAGGCCATCCACGTGCTCGAAGATGGCGCGCAATTCCGCTTCTTCCAGGTGCGGCAGGACGACCAGCGGAGCGCCGCCACCCAATTCTACGGCCCGCACGTAGGTCGGGCTGATCGCAAAGAGGGGCAGGCTGGGCGGGCGGTCCGATTGATCGGTGCGACCGGTGATACCGATCACCGGACAGGCGCAAAAAGGGGCGTAGGGTTGTCCTACGCCCATCCCAGGAGGCTCGCCGGACGGCCCTGGGCTATCGGCGGATTTTTTCCCGCAGGCGGGCTGTCTTGCCTCGTCGTTGTCGCAGGAAGTAGAGTTTGGCATGCCGGATGTGTGCCTGTTTCAGTACTTCGACTTTCTCGACACGTGGTGAGCGCAGCGGAAAGGTACGCTCTACGCCGATGCCGTGGGAAGCGACGCGCCGCACCGTGAAATTGGCGTTGCTCCCGCGTCCGTGCAGGCGGATGACGGTGCCCTGAAACACCTGCACCCGCTCGCGCTCCCCCTCGACGATGCGCGCGTGCACCTTGACCGTGTCGCCCGGGCGCAACTCAGGAATGTTCGGATTCGATTCAATCTGGCGTTCTATGGATTCGATCAGGTTCATTGTACAATCCCCCACAGACTGGTTGTCCCTCGCTTGCGTTCTTTCGTTTGAGGGGCCATGCGGGCAGATTATACTACGTTTTGCAGTCTAAGGCAACTCCTGGTACCCTCCTACCCTCCCGAAGGTTCACCACGGTAACCATCGGACCCTCCCGAAGGCTCAATACAGGTGGTTCTCGATCTGCTTCCAAGCCTTCGGGAGGGAAAAATGGTACAAAGGTCCTATTGAGTTTGGGGGGGGAGTAGTGGTAATATACTCATGCCCCTGACTTTTCTTTAATAGCGTGGCATAGCCCATTCACTGGACAATCGGTATGAGTAGGAGTGGAAGAGATGTTCCAGCCACAAATGCGCCTTTTGGCTCGGGTCCTGCCGGCCAGTGCCCTGGTGGTCGTTGGCCTCGTGTTGCTCGTGCTGCTGTTCCGGTAGTACCAGAATTGAGCGGACGTTCGGTCCACGTTCGTGGATGACGTTTGCCCGGCTGCTGCGGGGTCAGCCCGGTGGTGTGACCTGACGGATGGTGCCGTTTCGTATCCGCGCCAGCCCTGGACCCAGGGCCGGCGCGGTTGTGTTGGAGGTTGGAGGTTGGAAGTTGGAGGTGTTGGAGCCGACACTTGGCGTACTTGTGGTTGTGGAGTACAATGCATTCCTGTATTCTTGTTCAAGGAGGATTCCGATGAAGCCACTTAGATTGCTTGTGCCATTTGCTCTGCTCGTGAGTCTCATGCTGGCCTGTGGGCCGCTCGGAGCGATCAAGGAGACGCCGTCGCCGGCCGAAGAACCTACCGGCGGTGAAGAAGCGGCGGCGACTGAGGCGCCCTCGGGTGGTGAAGCAGGGACCGACGGGGAAGAGGAAATCGAACTATCCTCTGTCACCAGTGGCCTGCAAAGCCTGGACAGTTACCGCGCCCATTTCAAGATGGCTGTCACCGATATCGCGGGTGGCGGCACGGAGGAGTGGGCCTACGAGATGGACATGGAGGTCGTGCGCGATCCATTCGCCCAACACATGGTGATCCAGGGTGTTGCCGCGGAGGGAGCGTTCGAGATGTTCCAGATCGGCGACCAGAGGTATATTGCGTTAGGGGAGGGACAGTGTATTTCGACGTCGGCCGAGGGTGAGGCCATGGGCGCGGAGATGTTCGAGCCTGGCGACGTGATCGGCGGATTGTCGAATGCCCGCCGTGTGCGGCCCGATCAGGACGTCAATGGCATCCGCTGCCGCCACTACAAGTTCAATGAGACGGCATTGGTCTGGCGTGGGTTTACCAAGGCCGAGGGAGAAGTGTGGGTGGCCGTGGAGGGAGAGTACGTCGTCAAGTACGCGCTGCAGGCTGAGGGGAAGGATCCTGCCAGCGGGAAGGAAGGGCACCTCGACTGGGTGTACGAGATCCGGGACGTCAATGAGCCGATATCGATCGAGCCACCGGCCGGATGTGGGGCGGCGGAGAGCGAGTACCCCATGATGCCCGATGCTACGGACGTAAGCACGATGGAGAACGTGGTGATGTATACGTCGGCCAGTTCCCTCGACGACGTGCTGGCTTTCTACAAGGAGCAAATGCCGGCCAATGGTTGGAGCGAAACGGGGGATTCCTTCACCAGCGAAGGCACTGCGATGCAGAGTTATACCAAGGAGGGAGTGACCGTCAGCCTTACCTTGACCGAGCAGGATGGGAAGGTCTCGGTGCTCATCATGAGCCAGTAGTGGGACGCCCCCGGGACGGGGGCTGCGAGCCGCGGTGTGGGACGCCCCCGGGACGGGGGCTGCGAGCCGCGGTGTGGGACGCCCCCGGGACGGGGGCTGCGAGCTGTGGTGTGGGACGCCCCCGGGACGGGGGCTGCGAGCTGTGGTGTGGGACGCCCCCGGGACGGGGGCTGCGAGCTGTGGTGTGGGACGCCCCCGGGACGGGGGCTGCGAGCGTTGGACTCGCGTGGGACGCCCCCGGGACGGGGGCTGCGAGCCGCGGTGTGAGACGCCCCCGGGACGGGGGCTGCGAGCGTTGGACTCGGGCTGCGAGCCGCGGTGAGAGACGCCCCCGGGACGGGGGCTGCGAGCCTTTGTGAGCGTTTGTCTGTGCAAACGGATGGGCAGGCCGTCCTCTCGCCAGGGCGGCCTGCCTTTTTCTTGCCAGCCTCGCCTTTCGGGATACAATACGGGTCTATCACGCGACGAAAGGAACTGAGGATGAGCACCAGTCTCGATCAACAATGCATCAACACGATCCGCACATTGGCGATGGACGCCGTCCAGAAGGCCGACTCCGGCCACCCCGGGCTGCCGATGGGGATGGCCGACGTGGCCTACGTGCTCTGGACCCGCTTCCTCAAGCACAATCCAACCGATCCCGCCTGGCCCGACCGGGACCGGTTCGTCCTTTCGGCCGGGCACGGCTCGATGCTGCTGTATAGCCTGCTCCACCTCACCGGCTACGACCTGCCGCTGGAGGAACTGGAGAGCTTTCGCCAGTGGGGTAGCCGCACGCCCGGTCATCCTGAGTATGGCCTCACCCCGGGCGTCGAGGCCACCGCTGGCCCATTGGGGCAGGGTTTCGCCAACGGCGTAGGAATGGCGATCTCCGAGCGGTTCCTGGCGGCGACCTTTAACCGGCCCGGGTGCCCCATCTTTGATCACTACACCTACGCCATCGTCTCCGACGGCGACCTGATGGAGGGGGTGAGTCACGAGGCGGCCAGCCTGGCCGCTCACCTGGGACTGGGCAAACTCGTCTACTTTTACGACGACAACGAGATCTCGATCGAGGGTTCGACGGACCTGGCCTTCACCGAAGACGTCCCGGCCCGTTTCCGGGCCTACGGCTGGCACGTGCAGGAGGTGGGTGGGTACGACCTGGAGGAGATCGGTGCGGCTATCCATACTGCCCAGCAGGAGACGGAACGCCCCTCACTCATCGTCTGTCACACCCACATCGGCTACGGCAGCCCGCACAAGCAGGATACGGCCGAGGCCCACGGGGCGCCGTTGGGAGAGGAGGAGGTCCGGCTGACCAAGGAGGCCCTGGGCTGGCCGCCCGACGCGCACTTTTTCGTCCCCGACGAGGCGCTGGCGGTGTTCCGGCAGGCGGTCGAGCGGGGACGGCAGGCCCAGGCCCAATGGCGTGAGGCCTTCGAGCGCTATCGGGCCGCATATCCCGACGAGGCGGCGCTATTGGAGACGCTGTGGGCGGGCAAGTTGCCTGAAGGGTGGGCCGACGCGCTGCCCAGGTTCTCTCCAAACGATGGCTCCCTGGCCACGCGCAACGCATCGGGGGCGGTACTGAACGCGCTCGCGCGAGTGCTGCCCACGTTGATCGGCGGTTCGGCGGACCTGGCTCCCTCCACCAACACGCTGCTCAAGGGGTATTCTGATTTCCAGCGGGCGACTCCCGCCGGGCGCAACTTCCACTTTGGTGTGCGCGAGCACGCGATGGGGTCCATCCTGAATGGGATGGCGTTGCACGGTGGGATATTGCCTTACGGCGCTACCTTCCTGGTCTTTTCGGACTATATGCGCCCGCCGGTGCGCCTGGCGGCCATGATGCACCTGCCGGTCGTGTACGTGTGGACCCACGACTCGGTGTGGGTGGGTGAGGACGGCCCGACCCACCAGCCGGTCGAGCAATTGGCGGCGTTGCGGGCGATCCCCAATCTGGTCATCATCCGCCCGGCCGACGCCAACGAGACCGCCGCGGCGTGGCGCGTGGCATTGGAGCGGCGGGATGGCCCCACGGGGCTGGCGCTTACGCGCCAGAAAGTGCCCGTGCTGTTCGAGACGAACCGGGAGGCGGCCCAGACGGTCGCGCGGGGGGCCTACGTGCTGGCCGATAGTTCCGGCATCCCCGGCGTGGTCCTCATCGCCAGCGGCTCGGAGGTGCACCTGGCACTGGCAGCCCGGGACGTGTTGGCCCAGCGGGGCATCGCGGTGCGGGTGGTGAGCATGCCCAGTTGGGAGCTCTTTGAAGCGCAGCCGGCCTCGTATCGGGAGGCGGTGCTGCCGCCGCAGGTGACGGCCCGGTTGGTCATCGAGGCCGGGGTGACGCAGGGGTGGGAGCGGTACGCCGGCCCGGCCGGGGACGTGATTGGGCTGGAGCACTTTGGGGCCTCGGCCCCCTACAAGGTGTTGATGGACAAGTTCGGTTTCACTGCTCAGGCGGTGGTCGAGCGAGCGCTGAGGCTGCTGGGGTGATCCAGGAGGAGTGGATGGTTGACGCGGGCGCGTATCCGGTCACGTACGTGGGCTACTATGACAGCGAGTGCCGCCCGATGCGCGGCGTGGTGCCGGTGGAGGAGGTGATCGCGCTGCACGTCAACGGCCAGCCGCTGGTCAGCCTGATGTGCACGCCGACCCAATTGGAGGACCTGGCGTTGGGCTTTCTGTTCAACGAGGGACTGGTCAATGGGCTGGAGGAGGTGGCGGTGCTGGAGGTGTGCGGCGGGGGGCGGTGCGTGGACGTGTGGCTGGAGCACGACGTCGAGCCGCCCAAGTTGCGCGTCATCACGTCCGGCTGCTCGGGCGGCACCACGTTCGAAGACGTGGCCGGGGCACAACACCGGGTGGAATCGAACGCGCGGGTCACGCCGCGCCAGGTGGCGCGGTTGGTGCTTAAGTTCTCGCAGGCCACCGCGCTCTACCGGCGGGCAGGCGGGGTGCACGGGGCGGCGCTGGCCGAGGGAGAGCAACTGCTGTGTATGGCGGAGGACGTCGGCCGCCACAACACGCTCGACAAGATCACGGGGGCGTGCCTGCGGCAGGGCCAGAGCATGGCGGATCGCACCCTGCTTACCAGCGGGCGGATCAGTTCCGAGATGGTGAGCAAGGCGGCCCACATGGGAATTCCCATCGTCATCTCGCACACGTCACCGACCTCGCTTTCGGTGCAACTGGCGCAGGCGTGGAACGTCACGCTGATCGGCTACACGCGGCGGCACAGTTTCCGCGTGTATGCGGGCGCGGAGCGGGTCGTCGCGGCGGATGAATAGATCGGTTTCTGCATCCACCGGTCACGCCTGCCGTTTGACGACAAACAGGGTGAGATCATCCGACAGCGATGTCCCATCGGTAAACTCCTCCACTGCTGCCAAGATCGCCTCCTGCAACTCCTGCGCGCTGGCGTCTGCATGGGCCTCCACCGTGGCCTTCAACCGCTCCTCGCCAAACAGGCCTCCCTCGGGGTTCCTGGCTTCCGTGACTCCGTCGGTGTAAAAAACCAGCACATCTCCAGGCCCGATGGCTACGGCCCGTTCCTCCGGTTCCACCTCCTCAAACGCACCCAGCACACAGCCGGGGGCCGCCAGCCAGCGGGTTGCATTACCATCCGCCTGGTACCACAGAGGCCAATTGTGCCCGCCGTTGGCGTATGTCAGGTGCCCGCTGCGGGTGTCCAATGCCGCGTAGAAGGCGCTCAGGAACAGCCTGTACCGCATGTCCTGCACAATCAAGCGGTTGGTGCGCTGCATGATCGTGGCAGGGCTGCGGCCGTTCATCGCCTCGCTGCGGATGACGGTGCGGCTGAAGGCCATGAACAGCGCGGCCGGTATACCCTTGCCGGTCACGTCGGCGATCACCATACCCAGAAGGCCAGGCTCATCGCGGATGAGTACATCCGTAGGCAATTGAATAAAGTCGTACAGGTCTCCTCCCACCTGCCGGGCCGGACGATAGGTCGCCGCAAACTCCCAGCCGGAGACGACAGGGCAACTTGCCGGGAGCAGGCTGAGTTGTATCGTGCGGCCGATCTCCAACTCCTCTGCCAGCCGCTGTTGCTGGACCTCCTCCTGGTGCAGGCGGGCCGTCTCCAGGGAGATCGCTGCCTGATGGGCCAACGCCATGACTAACTTGCCATCGCCCGCCGTGAACTCGGGCTGCTCCCTGAATCGTCCCAGCACGAGCGCCCCCAGCGTGTGCTCTGGCGTCTTGATCGGCGCGCACAGGACAGTGCCAAGACCTGTGTCCACAGGCTGCGGAAAGCAGGTCAGATCAACGATGATAGGCTGGCCTGTGTCGCATGCTCGCTCCATGGCCGCCCGGGAAGCCTCGTGTAGCACGCAGACAGTTTCGTCAGCACCAAAGCTCGCCGCGATACTCCGCACGCCCTCACTGGTGCCCGTTACAGGCACTGCTAACATAATCACAGCGCCAACGTCCGCCTCGATGATGCGATGAACCTCACCCAGCACCAGTCGCGGGATTTCTTCCGCTTCCAGGCAGTGACCAATCGTCTCGCCGATACGGTAGAGCAAATTGATCTCGCGATAGCGAGCCAGTGTCTCACTGACCACGTCTCTTGTTTCCAGCGCCTGGTGCAGAAGCAGTGTCAGGCTTGTCTGTAAGCAGCGCAACGTACGCTCGACCAGCGGCCCTGGGCTTGCGTCGCCCTCGGCCCGCGCGACCAGCGCTCCGACGTACCGGGACTGGACGAAAACCGGCTGGAAGACGACCCCGCCGGCGCACGTGCTCTGGCCCTCGCCGGCCTGGGGCTGCCACCGCTGCAACTCGGCCCGCTTCCATTCCGCGCTGCCCGCGTAGACGCGGCCATCGGCTCCGATCAGGGCCAGGTGGCCTCCCGGCAAGAGCGTTCCAAACTCTGCCAATAGCGCCGCTGCCTCCTGCCGTTTCACCAGGCGATGGAGGGGCACCTCTAGTGGGGGTACGTTCTGCGGGGCCATGCTGCAACCACTCGCCAACCATCAAAACGAGGCCAGGGCGGTTTCCAGGTCGGCGCACACTTCCAGGAACGCCTTGAAACCGCTGACCTCCAACGCCCAGCTCACCGGGGGTTGCGGATTGAGGATCTTGCAGTTCGCGACCAGGCCGCCCTCCACCCCTTTTGCCCTGGGGGGGGAGGCCTTCCGACCGTGCTCTGGATCTGGTGGCTCTCTACCTCTCATGATCAAGGCGATACTGTGTAGGGCTACCAGGCCCGAACTGGCCATGAACGACAGGTCGCTCAGATCCAGCAACAGGTGCCGCGTCCCGGCCGCATACAACTCTCTGGCCTGTGCGATCACGTCCAAGTAATGGGATGCATCCAACTCTCCGTGGAGTTGCATGATCGTCACGGGCACTCGGGCCTGCACTTGATGAATGACGATTGCCATTTGATTCCAGGCCTTCATCGCGATTCTCGCACTCCCTTCTTGACCAGGACCAGCTCATTTCTGCCATCGTCTGTGGTCCGATAGATCAACTCGTCAGCCAGTTGGCGCATCATGTGGACCCCCATTCCACCCAAGGGGCGTTGCTCCAGGGGCAGCCTGACGTCTAGCGCTGGGGTTGAGGTAGGATCGAAGCGGGGGGCCCGGTCGCGCAAGTACACCACCAGCGCATCCTGGTCGTATGCTACCTCGACCTCAATGACCCCTGGCTGGCCCTGGTAACCATGTAGGATGACGTTGGTGGCCGCCTCGTTCGTGGCGATCAGCACATCGGTGATGGCCTGTGGGTTGCCATTGCCCCTCCTGGCCACCCCTTCCACGAAGCGGCGGATTGTCGCCAGGTTCTTCAGGTCTGCGGCGATATGCAGATACGATGGTTCACCCATGAGCGCCTCACAGACCCAGCACTTGCTCCGTCAACTCGAGCAACTCGTCCGGGTCGAAGGGTTTGGTCACGTAGGTATCGGCGCCCACTGCCTCCCCTTTCTGCCTGTCAGACTCCTGGCCTTTGGCTGTCAACATCACGACGTAGACGTCGTGCAGTTCCCACTCGCGCTTGACGGTATGGCAGACCTCAAACCCGTTGATCTTGGGCATCATCACGTCCAGAAAGACCAACGGCGGCCGTTCCGCCTGGATGATGTCCAGGGCCTCCTCGCCGTTGGTCGCCAGCAGCAATTCCACCCCGTGGTCTTCCAGGTCTTCCAGCGTCTGCTCGATGAGCAGCCGGATGTGAGGTTCGTCGTCCACGATCAGGATCTTGGGTCCCACGAGGCCTCCTCAATCGAACAAGAGAAAGAGTACGTGCTCCAGGCCCCGCTCGAAGCGCAGGGTCTTGACGATCTCCCGCTGCTGCGGGAGCACCGCGTTCAGGATGATCATGTCGGGCCTGGCGCGCAGGGCCTTCTCGATCGCCTCATCCCCGCTGGCCGCTTCCACCACCTCGTAGCCTTTAGCCCGCAAGACCTCGGTCAGCGTTTTGAGCGTAGAGGCATCTTCGTCCACCACCATCACTTTATTGCGGGACACTCCCTGCGCCAGCAGCCGCTCGATTTCCTCGAGCACGACGCCCGTCTCGATGGGCTTGGTCAGATAGCGATCTACGCCCAGGCGATATCCTCTCTCTTGGTCCTCGACGATGGACAGGATGATGATCGGCAAGTCCATGGTCTGCGGGTCTCCCTTGAGGACTGCCGCCACGTCAAAGCCGCTCATCTCTGGCATCATCACGTCCAGGACCACCAGGTCCGGCCGTTTCTGCCTGATTTGGGCCAACGCCTCCCGCCCGTCCCTGGCCTCCTGCACTTCGTAGCCCGCTTCGTGCAACTCTTGCCTGAGCAACTCACGAATGTGGACGTCGTCGTCCACGATCAGAATCGTGTGCCGGCCATTGCTGCGGGACGAGGCCGGGCCGACCCGGCGTGCTTCCAGTTGCTGGATCAGCTCTTCAATGTTGATGGCCTTCCGCGGCCGGCCTGTTCCGCCGCTGGTCGCGGCTGCCTGGATCGGCAGCGTGAAGGAAAAGGTGCTGCCTCGTCCTGGCTCACTCTCCACCCAGATGTGTCCCCCATAATGTTCCACGATCTCCTTGCAGATCGGCAGCCCCAGTCCGGTGCCCTTGGGCTTTTCGGTCAGCGTGTCCCCCACCTGCCTGAACCGCTCGAACAACTTGTGTTGGTCGGCCTCGCTGATGCCCACCCCGGTGTCCCTGACACTCACTTCGATTGCCCCAGCGGCGCGCCGGGCCTGGCAGGTGACCGAACCCGCGTCGGTGAATTTGATGGCGTTGGAGAACAGATTGATCAGCACCTGCACCAACCTGTCCCTGTCGCCCACGATTTCCGGCAGGTCATCGGGGATCTCTCGGAGCAGCGGCAGTCCCTTCTGTACAAACAGCACCGAGGTGGCCACGGCGGCCCGGTCAACCAGTTCGGACACACGCACCCGTTCCGCCCGCCATTCCACTTTTCCAGCCTCGATCTTGGCCAGGTCGAGCAGGTCGTTGATCAGCGCCGTGAGCCGCTCTGCCTCAGCCGCCACGATCTTGATGTTCTCGGCCACCTGGCCCATGGCACGCTGAGTCCTGGCGTCGTCCGCCTGGACCTGGGGGAAGATGCGCTCGCCCAATCGCTTGTCAATGATCTTGGCAAAGCCAAGAATGGAGGTGAGCGGCGTTCTCAGTTCGTGGCTCACGCTGGCCAGAAAGGCGCTCTTGGCGGCGTTGGCCTGTTCGGCGGCGGCCTTGGCTTCCCGCAATTCCTCCTCGGCCCGCTCGCGCTCGGCCATCTCGCGCCGCATCTGCTCGTTGGCAGCGGCCAAGGCGGCCGTACGCTCCTGCACCCGCTCCTCCAGGCGTTCCTGGTACTTGCGCAGTTGCTCCTCCGCCCGCTTGCGCTCGGTGATGTCTTCCAGGCTCCCTTCATACGACAACACGCGCCCTGGCAACGCATCCCCGTGCTCCGCCTCGCGGACCACCCGCGAGGAATTGTTGACCCACATCAGTTCACCATCGTAGCGGCGGAACTGGACCACAAAGTCACGCACTAACCCCTTTTCCTCCATCAGGGCTCGCCAGCGGGCACGCTCCGCCGGGTCTGCGTACAGGTCGGCCGCGTTCACCGTCAGCAAACTCTCCCGATCCGGGTAGCCCAGCATCTCGACCAGGGCCGGGTTAGCGTCCATGACCTGCCCGCCCGGCGCAGTGCGGTAGAGCCCCACCGGCACACCGTCGAACAGCGTGCGATAGCGTGCTTCGCTCTCTTGCAGCGCCCTGTGCTCGACCTCGAGTGCCTCTTCCGCCCGCCGGCGCTCGGCCAGTTGCTGCTCCAGGCCAACCAACGTCTCCTGCAGTTGGGCGGCCATCTGGCGAAAGCCCTCGGCCAGCGTGCCCAACTCGTCCCTGCTGCGCACGGCCAGTGCCCTCTGGCGAGCCGTTTCCAGGTCCCCTTGCTCCGCCGCCTGAACGGCCTCCGTCAGTCTCTGGACCGGCACGGAGATGGTGCGGGCGAGCGCGCCGGCCGCCAGCAGCACCGCCAGCGCCGTCAATCCCAGGATGGCGAACGCCACGGTCGTCAGCGTGCGCACCCGGCCCTGGATGGCATCGCCGACCAGGGTCGCCTGGCGATGAAAACTCGCCTGGTCGGCGCTGATGCCCACCCAGCCGAAGCCGGCCGGCGGCTGGTAGGGGCCGCCATAGTAGGGGATCGGCGCAAAGGCCGCAAATTTATCGTGGCCGGCCCAGAAATACCGGATGGACCCGGCTTCTCCCTGGTTGGCCCGGCCGTGGATGCTGGCCAGGTTCTCGTCGGCAAACCCCAGTTTGTCCAGGCGCACCGGCAGCAGCCCGAGTTCCTCCTGCCGGGTGGCATAAGGCAGCACCCGGCCATCGGGGGCCAGGCCCCACTGGAGGTAGTCTACGGGATGGGCGATCGTACCGGCCAGGTCGTCAATGACGTACGCATAGTTGCCGGTCGAGGGGTCTGGCGCGGCGGCCATACGCCCTTCGGGGGGCACGATGTGGGCGGTGAACTCTTCCAGGTGCCGGCTGTCCAGCGCCAGCACCATCACGCCGTCCAGGCGTCCCTCTGCGTCGAACAGAGGCATCGCCAGGCGCAGCAAGCCGATGAAGCGCTGGCCGGCCTCGAACTCTGTCTTGTTCACGTAGAAACCGGCGACGTGCGAAATATAGATCTCGCCGGGGGACAACTGGCGTGCCTCGAGGAAATAGGTCTCCGATTTGTACAACGTGTGCGCGGGGTTGCTGACGTCTCTCAACTCCTCCGCTCCGGCCACGCGGCCGTCCAGGATCTTGATCGCTTCCTGGCCGGCTGGGTCCACGTAGGCCATTTCCCTGTACAGGGGGATGGATTGGCGCACCTCCTGACCGTTCTCCACAGACCACACCTCCCGCCGATGGGCCTGGTAGAAGGCCAGGTAGGCCTCGGTGGAGCGAGGGAGCAGGGCCACCGTCCGTAAATCAGCCTCCCGTTGGTAGAGAAAGTCGGCCAGGGCCACGGCGGTCTCGCGCGCCCGCAGTTCCAGCGCCTCGGCCGATTTGGCGTCCAGCGCCTCGCGGCTGCGAGCAGCGGCTTCCGCCCCCGCCTCGTCGGTGCTGCGTATGGTGAGCCCCCCCAACACGATCAGCGGAACGAGGGCGACCACGATGATGAAGAACAGCGTCTTGCGAAAAATGCCCGAGCGCAACCATTGGACCATACGTTACTCCCTGGTTCTCATCAATCGAAAGCCCGCCCACCGTAATGGTGGGCGGGCTCAGCCTGCGAGTCCACTGCCATGGTAACGCCCGCCACTTTAGTCGTTGCCCAGGGTATACGCCACCCACCAGTTGTCCAAACTTTTCATACCTGCAATCTTATCATACCACACGTCTGTTCACATCGCGTTAAGGTTGTGTGAGAAATTTCCTAAGACTCACCTGGGGCGGGCGAGATCGTGGAGAACCCGGTTTCTGTATCATGCCACGAGGGGGCATACGGCAGTTGACCGAGGTGATCCCCCATGATATACTGCTTCAGCGGAGGGACATTTCGGAATTCTACGGAGGCGATTGTATGGCCAAAATCGTCCTGATCGGCGCCGGGAGCGTCAGTTTCGGCACCGGCACCCTGTGCGACCTGTTTGCTGCACGGGAGGGGTTGCGGGGCAGCACCATTGCCCTGGTGGACACCAACCCCGAGGCGCTGCGCGTCATGTCCCAGGTGGCCCGGCGCATGAACGAGGCCACGGGCCGGCCGTTCGTCGTCGAGGCGACGACCGACCGCTGCCAGGCGCTGCCCGGTGCGCGGTTCGTCATCATCTCGGTGGCGGTCAAGCGCAACGAACGCTGGCGGTTGGACTTCCAGGTCCCGCTGCGGCACGGCGTCAAGCAGGTGTTGGGCGAGAACGGCGGCCCGGGTGGGCTGTTCCACGCCATGCGCAACATCCCCATCGTCCTCGACATCTGCCACGACGTCGAGCGGCTGTGCCCCGACGCGCTGGTGCTCAACTTTTCCAATCCTGAAGGGCGGCTGTGCCTGGCGGCCAGCCGCTACACCGGCCTGCGGTTCGTCGGCCTCTGTCACGGCATCGGCATGGCGCAAGCGGCCATCGGGCAGGCGCTCGACCTGCCGCCGGACGAGATAGACCCCAGGGCGGCCGGGCTCAACCACTTTACCTGGGTGCTCGACCTGCGACGGAAATCCACCGGCGAGGACCTCTACCCGGCCTTTAAGCGTGCGATTGCCGCGAAGGACATGGAAGAGGCCGGCCTGGGCGATTACCACTGGGGCGTCAAACTGAGCCGCTACCTGATGGAGACCTTTGGCTACTGGCCCTCCCCCTCGGACGATCACGTCGGCGAGTACCTCTCCTACGCCTGGGAGTATTGTGGGTTGGAAGGGTACGATTTCGACGGGGCGGACCGGGGCGGGGAGGAACTGTGGCAGCGCTTGCAGCGCTGGGGCGGTGGCCAGGACCCGCTGGATAGCCTGCTAGAGCGGCGCTCGGGCGAGCGGGCGGTGGCCATCATCGCTGGCGTGCTCGGCAACACCCACCAGTATGAACTGGCGGTCAACGTGCCGAACGCGGGCCTGATCCCCAACCTGCCCGCCTGGGCCATCGTCGAGGTGCCGGCCACGGTGGACGCCACCGGCGTGCACGGCGTCCCGGCCGGCCCGCTGCCGGAGCCGATCGCCGCCATGTGCCGCACGCAGGCCGCCGTGATTGACCGGGTGGTCGAGGCGGGCGTGCACGGCGACCGCAACGCGGCGCTGGAGGCGCTGCTCCTCGACCCGGTCGTCCACTCCATCTCCCAGGCGGAGGCCATCCTGGACGAGTTGCTGGAAGTGCACAAGGACTTTCTGCCCCAATTCTAGAACATAGAAACCAGGTTTTTGAGAAAAACCTGGTTTCTTCTTCTCGGCAACCGGTTTTGCGTTTCGGCCGGACCATGCTATACTGGAACACGGGTATCTACCGTTCAAGGAAGGCATGGGTTTGGGCGCGTCCGGCGATCTTCCCCCTGTCGGTGCCGTCCTCAGCGGCCCTCACTGGCCAGGCCGCGTGCGCGTCGTGCGCATCGAGCCGCGCGGCTCAGCCCGCGTGCTGATTGAGGCCGTTACCCTCGATCCTCAATCCCGCCTCATCTCCCGCCTGCTCAAACGCGAGGACTTGACGGGCCTGGAGGTCGCCGCCGAACCGGGCCGCGCCACGCTCATGGGGGACCCGACCGGCTTCCGCCTGGCGGCAGAGGCTACCCGCATCCGCCTGGCCCACACCCACGACCCCCAACTTGCCGTCAGCGTCGCTCGCATTGACCCCTTGCCCCACCAGTTGGAGGCCGTCTACCACTACATGCTGCGCCAGCCCCGCCTGCGCTTCTTGCTGGCCGACGACCCCGGCGCCGGCAAGACCATCATGGCCGGGCTGCTGTTGAAGGAACTCAAACTGCGCGGGGCGCTCACCCGCACCCTCATCGTCGCCCCGGCCAACCTGGCCCCTCAATGGCAGCGGGAGATGGCCGACAAGTTCGACGAGCCCTTCGACCTGGTGGACCGCGCGGCCCTGACGGCCCGCGGCAGCCGCGCCTGGGAAATCGCCGATCAGTGCGTCGTCTCGCTCGACTTTGCCTGGCGCGCCGACGTACTGGAGAGCCTGGCCCGCGCCCAACGCTGGGACCTGGTGATCGTGGATGAGGCGCACAAGATGGCCGCCTACCAGCGCGCGGCCGAAGAGCGGCTCGTGCCCGCTTACATCCGCGCGTTCTTCGTCCAGGCGTTCAAGGCCCTCGCCCCCGGCCGCCTGGAGCGCCGCGACGACGGCTTCTGGCGCATCCCCTACGTCCCCGCCGCCCTGCGTGACGTGCCGGAACCGCTGCGCCGCCGCTACGGCCTCCCGGCCGAAAGTTACGCCGCCATCACCTTCGACAAGGCTGACCTGGACGCCCGCCGTGCGCTGGCGCGCGGCGGCCTCACCTTCGTCGGGCCGGGCCATCCCCTGTTCGAGGCCGTCGTCCACCACGTCCTGGCTCGTTTCTGCCCCGACCTGGCCCAGGGGGCGGCGTTGCGCGACCCGGCCGGACAGGCCGCGGGGTTGCTATGGCTCATGGTGGGGAACGTCGAAGACGGCCTGGGGCGCATCGCCGGCCAGCGGCTCTTTGCTATCTTTCAGCCGCTGGATGGGAGCTCGCTCACCCGCGTCTCCCCGGCCTGGCTG